>Ga0208814_1000159_pt1 | contig 48753 bp, 27 predicted proteins | sample MalvirAntarct_55_FD_184253 | JGI IMG/M metagenome (GOLD analysis project Ga0208814, IMG submission 184253) | Marine viral communities from the Global Malaspina Expedition - Malaspina viral metaG Antarct_55 (SPAdes) (version 2) | ecosystem: Environmental > Aquatic > Marine > Oceanic | place... | reverse complement strand
TTACAGAACTCTGCCGCGGCTGCCCACTTCGCTTGATTAACGCCCCAAGTCTTAACTTCATTTATATACCGTTTGGTCTGATTTCTCTTGCCTGTCTTGACCACTGGTGGCATGGTCTGATACTTAGGTTTGACTTCAATCAGCACCTTTTCTTTTCTCTTACTTCTATTTATCTGTTCCACATAGAAGTCTGGAAAGTATCTGTGCCATTTCCCATCGATAGGACTCTTGTATGGTATGACAACTTCTTCGCTTGACCAACGTAATACGTGCGGATGCTTGTCAAGATATCGCATTAGTTTAAATTCCCACCCACTTCTGTAAATGATACCAGTAGGATCACCTATATACTTCTGAGGATTAAGGGGATTAAACTTTCCCTTGTGTGTTTTAAATGCCAATTGTCAAATCTCCTCTAACTCAACTCATATAAATAATTGTAGTTGTCTAACTTAATATTTATAAAGGTTCAAAACCATGTCATCCAACACCGGAAAAATTACACCAGCATCCACAGTGATTGCACAACGGGCGAGTAAACGGAATAACTCACCGCTGACTTTTCCGCATACAATTGGTCATCATGCTATGATATTTAACTTTAAAGAATACACGTATGGAAATTCATCTCATGCTTCACTGATGTCTCAGAGCAGTATAGTATTACCTCTACCAAAGACGCTACAAGATAATTTAAATATAAAAGTAGGTGCAGACGAACTAGGAATAACTGGATCATTAGCGGCTGGGAGTTCTAAAGGCATTGCCGAGCTAAAAGGTGCTAATGATCTAGGCGAAAAAATGAAGAAGATGTTCGACTCATCAGTTTCGCAAGTTAATGATAGTGCGATATCCTCAATGGACTCAATGTCAAATGCGGTCGGTACTGCATCTGATATCGCATTATTCATGGCACGTGCAGGTCTAGGCGCTATTGCACCTGATATTACAAAAGGTTTAGGAGCTGGAGTAGGTACTGCTGTAAATCCATTCGCAACATTAGTATTCAGTGGTGTTGATCTTAAGACACACTCATTCGAATGGCTATTATCACCAGATACCCCACAGGAAGCAGAGACATTAAGACAAATAATAGAAACTATTCAGCACCATATAACACCAGAAGTTTCTGGATTAGGAGTTGGTAATGTAGGTGACACATTCGAGCGTGGTCTATTAAGATATCCATCTATGGTAGATTGCTTCTTTCATGGTATTGACAGCAGGTACTTCTTCCAGATGAAGACTGCTATGATCAGTCAGTTTAATGTTGATTATACTCCTAACGGTATAGCATTAAATAGAGGTGGTAAGCCAAGTGCTGTTCGATTAACGATGACTATGACAGAGGCATCTATACACACCAAATCAGATTATGTGCCAAAGCAAATAGTAGTAGACACAGGCAATGCTCCAGAGGTGCAAGCTGGTGAAAGTGCTCCAGATACTTCAAATAGGGACGCTAATGGCGCAGTCATTGGCGCAAATCAAGGAGGAGCACAATAATGAGTTATTTCAGTAAATTCCCACTAGTAAAAAGAAATGGCGTGACTACGCTAGATATCACTAGACGACCAAAGATTAGTAAATCAATATCAGCCTATCAATATCTTCCTTATACAGTAGAAGAAGGCATGAGACCAGAAGACGTAGCATTTCTTTACTACGATGATGCTGAGTTAGCATGGTTAGTACTATTAGCTAATAATATTATTGATCCATACACACAATGGCCTAAGTCTTCCGGCAATCTTGACGCATATATTAAGAAGCAATACGCAACAGCATCAGGCACAACAGGTGATGCAGTAATAGTATGGGCACAAAACACAGCTATCACTAATAATATTAAACATTATAAGAGTAAGTTCGTAAGTGATGTCAAGATTAATCACGCTACGTACACAGCCAATCCGAGTGCTGAGTGGATACCTGTTCGCATGTATGATTACGAGTTTACTTTAAATGAAAACCGTAGACAAATTACCCTATTTAATAAGAACTATATGGGTCAAATCAGTGAGTTGTTAGAGAAGAGTTTAAATGGGCAATAAAACAGCAAGTGCAACAGAGTCAGGCTTCTATGAACTCATAAGTTTTAGGATACGCCCTCAGAGTGTAGCCCCTGGTTCAGCTTCTGGCGTTGAGATGAAACAACTCGTTGGTGACTGGCAATTAAGTGAAAGCATGGATACACCTAATGTGATGGGTTCTGCTACTATATTAGATGCAGAAGGTATTATACGTAAGTTACCTATTATTGGTGAAGAGATCATTACTATTAAATACACTGATTTCTATGGTGAGACAGCGACAAAAGAATTTTTTTGCTTTGGTCTAAGAGCATTATCACCTGCAACTGATGCAAGCGATAACGTACTATCATATAAGCTAGACTTCACGACAGTCGAGAACGTTGTAGCATCTAGAAAAGAAGTCGCAAAGGCATATCGCAATGTAACTATATCAGAGATGGTTAAAGCTTTATACAATGAATACTTTATCGACAGTTCAAACATCACAGGTATACCCAATAAGCCAATAGAGGTAGAAGATACCATAGGTAATCACACGCTGATCATCCCTAAACTCTCTCCCCACGATGCTATGCTTTTCCTCGCCAGAAGAGCCTACGGCGGTGAAAATTCTACAAGCAATTATAAGTTCTTTGAAACACGAGATAGCTATTTCTTCTGTACACCCGAGTATCTTCACAAGAAATATGAAGAGCAACACATGACAAAGAAAGGTCTGGAAGATAATAATCTAATGTTCTATACTAATAAGGTGACAGACGATAACACACCTGATGGTCAGCTAGTGGCACAACAGACAGTAAGCAATATAAGCTACGGCTCACCTACTAATACAATAGATGAAGTCAAGGCAGGAACATTCAAACGTTCTATACTAGAGATAGACATTCTTAATAGAACAACAAGTAGACTATCATATGACTATAGAGATCATTTAGATAAGAATCCATTAGGTAAACTAAAGATCAATCACAGTGCAAGCTTTATTAATGACAATATGCCTAGTATAAGAGAAGACTATGTGATTAAAGACTATAATACACCTGGACAGATAGAGCGAGACAATCGTTATTATCCATTTTACACAGAGGTTTTGAATAATGGTAGAGTATTTAATTCTCATATGAGCAAGTACACAATTAATTGTATTTTAAGTGGTCGAATCAAGCTAGTTCCCGGAATGGTTATATTTGTAATGGTGACCCGTAATGAAGTAGGTAAGAATCCAGTCACAGACAAAGAAAGAGACGGCTATTACATGATCACAGACATAGTGAACCAGCATATGGAAGACAACTATACGCAGTCTGTACTGATGACTAAAGGAGGACTCACAAAGGACTTTGACAGATCGTTCTTGCCTTCTACTGCCGATAGCATAGTTGACCAACTTATAGATGGAGTAATAGGATGAGTGCAGGCTTTAACAATTTACTATGGTTCGTGGGAGTCGTAGAGTACAGAGAAGATGGTGCCAATGATGGTCGTGTGAAAGTACGAGCGTTTGGTATCCACAATGAAGACAAGAATGAAGTCTCTACGAGTGATCTACCATGGGCGATAGTTATTGACGGCTCATATGGAGCATCTTCTAGTATACCTGATGTAGGTGAATGGGTGTTTGGATTCTTTATGGACGGAGTTGATGCACAACATCCTATGATACTAGGAAGAATACCAGGCATTAACTTGCAATTACCAGCAGAAGCAGGCGCACCTAATGAAGTGTCTATGATACCTACTGCATCTGTACATAAGTTTGGTAAGCCACCTATGCATAGAATGATCTCTGGTGAAGATGCTGAGATAGGACAAGCAACGCTACAGCAAGCCTCTAAGAAGAATAACATAGAGTCTGCTACAGGAGAAACATGGTCTGAGCCACCTATTATAACACCAGAAAGAAACCTTGACAATAGAGTCTATACGAGTAAGAACGATAATAACTTTGTTGTCCTATCTGATAGTGATGATGGCGAGGGTACTTACATACTGATCTCTCATAGTAGTGGCAGTGCAGTACAAATTGACTCACAAGGCACCGTGTTTGTCAAGTCTTTTGGTGATACATATAATAGTTCCGAAGGCTTTACAATGAACCGTACTGACAAAGATATGCATACGAATGTCGGGGGTGACTGGGCGCTTAAAGTAGAACGAGGATCAGGTAAGGTCTATATCAATGGAGACTTAGACATAGAGTGTGAGAACTTTAACTTGACAGCCCGTGGTGTTGCTAACATCAATGCGGGTACAGCTACGAACATCTCTGGTGGTAAGGTAGGCGTATTCGCTACAGCAGATGATATTAACCTAGCCGCTAATGCTAACGTCAAGATGAAAGCCGGTACTGCATTAAACTTTGGAGGAATCTATCAACAAGCCCTATTCGGTGATGTGCATATTGATTCATATAAGATGAACTTATACAGTACTGCCTATACGAAGATTACATCATTAGGTACGCCAGCTATATCTACACAGACGCTACCATATCCTGATGTGAGTCACAAGGGTGTTGAGATTAACTCGGGTGCTTTAGTACATCTAACTGCTCCTTCTGTATCGATGCAAGGGCTAGCCGCTGTTGTCAACGGGACTACTAATACTACTATAGCAGGTGCCACAGTAGATGTCAAGTCTTCTTTGCTACTTAATTTAGAGTCTACAGCTATTGCTAATGTGAAAGCTACCACTATGCTCAACATACAGAGTGCTACAGTACTTAATCTGAAAGGTGGTACCGCAGTCAACGCAGATGCAGCCGCAGTCAACTTAGGTATGACTACAGGCGCCGCAACAGGATCAAATGCAACTACTTTAGTAACAGCACTCGCTACTCTACGTGGTACTCAAGTAGGGTTCCCAGCTGCCCTTCTTAGTATAACAGAAGTTGCCGCTGTTGTCAACCCTGGTGATCTACCTGCTAGTAGAGTTGGTATCGGTTATACTACGGGTGGTAACAAGGCTACACGCCGAGCACCGCAAGCTACGAGTCGTATGAATACAACAGACGGGGCAAGCTAGTGTTAATTCATAGTAACACTATAGTGTTAGTTCATAGTAACACACTTATTATAACTTGTCAACCATTAATTACACTAAATAGTATTAGTGGTTTAAAGACAATAGATAGAGATTACCGATGACTTCACATTGCGAGAACATTACACCGTTAGCATCTAGATATGATCCCTCAATATTAAGACTTGACAGTTCAGATTTTGGTGCTATACTAGACTCAACACTCATAGCTAACCTTACTGGTATTAATGACGGCACAGGACTCAATGGTGGTGTAGGACTTAACAGACAGACTCTCGTAGATGTAACAAATTTAACTAATAATATACTTGACTTATCAGATTTAACCAATTTCCCTACACTCAAAGATCGATATGATCAAGGACCAGTAACGTTTGTAGAGATAGCTGACTTCATTAATACGAATAGCTATGACATTGGCAACTTAAACACTGATATTAAAGACTATGTACCCTCTCCAGTCATGCCAGTACCTATCGATTCTTACTTAGGCGACTTAGATTACTACCTCAATAAGAACTTTGGTGCGTCAATCTCTGGTGGAATATGTGGATCATTCAATAACTTCTTCTCTCAACTCGCTGCCTTGTTCGTACTGATCGATGTAGCGACTGATCTTATAGGTGACATCAAGAATCTATCCGAGAAAGATCCTCTTAAGAAGCTTAAGTCATTGACTTTAAACGAAATTTTAAAGAAGATTAAGGACAAGATTCTAGAGATCGTTGATAAGGTAGTAGAACAATTGAAGAAGCGTGTTCGGCAGGTTGTTGCCGCTACTGTTGCTACATTAGGTAACATAGCAGGTGCCAGTCAAATGGTCTATAAGAAAATACAAGAGATATCTGATGATATCAATGAACTGTTCGAAGCTGATAGTATGGAAGAGTTTAAGAAGAAGATCGAAGCGTTTATGGCTAAGACAGCAGGGCAGTTCGAAAGACTTACTGTAGAGAATGTTGCATTAATGATGTTCCGATTCTGTCAGATGTCTGAAGTGATTGAAGGCTTGTTGAACTCATCAGTAGATAACCTAAAGAACCTTGCAACGTCTATAGCTATAGAGAACAAAGTATTGACAAGCATGGGACTAAAAGAGACAGAGAAAGCTGTAAAGAATGGTGCAATACGTATTGGTGCGGAAGACAGAATAGCAAAGAAAGCAGAAGCAGAGAAGCAGATCAATGCAAGCTCACCTAAGCTTACGTCCATAGTTAAAGGCGAACAGAGTAATTATATCACACCTGCCCAAGCAAGTCAAGAAGAACTTAAAACTATTTCAGCATTAACAGAAGATGGCATACCAGGCAAGTTTACATTCGCATCACAAGTAAAGAATCAGAATGACTACGAGGGCAAGAAGCTTAAGGGAGCTGGTTGGAAGAAGATAGATCAGCTAGTACTGATTAAGCTACTACGAGTATGTGAACAAACAGGAAAAGAATTCATTGTCAACTCTGGTTATAGATCACCTGTCTATAATAAAGAACAAGGGGGTGCTAGTACATCACAGCACATGACAGGCAAAGCCATTGACATTAAGGTAAAAGGATCATATGAAGACAGAGCATCAGTTGTTGTAGCTATGAGTCGTGCAGGCTTTACTGCTATAGGCATATACAGTTCATTCATACATGGTGATACACGACCAGGTAGAGTAAGTTGGGTTGCAGGCGAGCCTAATAACAAATCAAACTACCCAGTTCCTAAGTCACACCTAAGCGGAATGATAGCGTTAGCGGCACGACATGATCGTGACCAACTTCGTAACATTGTATAACGAACTGCATAAATAAGAAGAACACAAAGGTAATTACTAATGGCAGAGACGATCACACCACGCACAAGACAAGAGAGTTTATACACAGACTTTCATAAGGATCTTGCTCTCATTCCAGGTAGAAATGATCTTGCACGAAGAGTTAACGAGAACTCAGTAAGAGAAGCTATAAAGAATGTTATACTCACAGATCGTGGAGAAAGACTGTTTCAACCATTGCTAGGCAGCGACATACGTGCTACACTCTTCGAGAATGCCACACCCGCTACATTAATTATATTAAAGGACACTATAAGCGATGCACTGAAAGCATTTGAGCCTAGATGTAACTTAGTAGATGTAGAAGTACTAGGTGATGTAGACTCTAACTCGCTCACAGTAAACGTTGTTTTTAACGTCATAAATAGTGAAGCACCACAATCAATTTCAATAGGCATCGACAGGGTAAGATAAATGGCTAATATATCACCAGTAACTAATCTAGACTTCTTCGCAACAAAGGAAGAACTTAAGACTTTCCTTAAGAATCAGGATAGGTTTGCTGACTACGACTTCGATGGTTCGAACATGAATGTGCTACTAGACTTACTAGCATACAATACATTCTATAACAACTACTATTACAACATGGCATTGAGCGAGATGTTCCTTGACTCTGCACAAGATCGTAATAGCATTATGTCACACGCAAAAGAATTAAACTATCTGCCTCGTTCACGTAGATCATCTGTAGCTACTGTAACACTTAACATCACATCTGCCCAAGATTCAAACTACTTTACCATACCCGCTAATACATCGATGACAGGAAAGTGTGGTAGTACAACGTTTACATTCCTCACAGACAAAGCTAATATAGCTACACGTGTAGGCAATACAAACGTATTTAATATCACAGGCATGAAAGCATTTCAAGGACGTCTTATTACAGAGACATTGCCTATAGCTGACACAGTTATCTCTAACTCATTCATAGACACTAGTTCTTTATATGTCACAGTAAATGGTGTAGAGTACATACAGAAAGCAGACATCTTTGGTGTGAGAGCGACTGATAAAGTATTCTATATGCAAGCAGAAGTAGATGGCAAGTATTCATTACAGTTCGGTGAAAATAAATTTGGAGCCCAGCCAACATCAGCAGACACTATCTTAGCACGTTACAGAATATGTAATGGTGAAGAAGCGAATGGTGTATCATCATTCACTATAGCACAGAATCTAGGGGGTGCGTCAAGCATATCTGCTGTTGTTACCATCGCCTCTACTGGCGGCTTTTACAATGAAAGCATTGAGAGTATTCGTTCGTTTGCACCTAAGGCATTACAGGTACAAGATCGTGCTGTAACAAAGAGTGACTACGAGATACTACTACGTAATAAGTTTCCTTCTATTCAAGCTATATCAGTATATGGTGGTGATGAAGTAGATCCACCTCAGTTTGGTAAGGTCATCATCTCAGTAGATGTTACTGGTGGTCAGGGAGCGGCAGACTTCGAGATCGCTGACTTCAGAGAGTACTTAAAGGATAAGACTCCATTGACTATTGAGCCTGTCTTTGTATCAGCTAAGTTCTTGCATGTCAACACTTTAGTGAATATAGTTTACGATGCTAACACAACATCTAAATCAGCGGCACAGATTAAGACAGAAGTTATTGCTAAGATCATATCGTATCAGACCACTAATCTAAATGACTTTAATAAGACATTGCGACAGTCTCGTTTAGCGGCTACTCTTGATGGTGTAGATACGTCTATAGTATCAAGTGATATCTTTGCACAGCCTATCATTGAGATTAAGCCTACACTTGCTATTGTACAGAATCAATCGTTCTCTTTTGAGGGCGCACTTGTTAAGCCATACGCATTCGATAGTATTACAGGCTTTACAGCATTTACACCCGCATTCAAAACTACTCTCTTTACTCTAGAGGGTACTGTCGTTACGTTACAAGACGATGGTAAAGGTGCTATCATGGCTGTTACAGCAAGTGGTACGAGCGAACGAGTCTTCAAGATTAAGATGGGTACAGTTGATTATACAACAGGTGCTATTAAGATGTCAAATCTTATTGTTGATTCATACGAAGGTGATGCTATTAAGTTCACAGCTAATACAGTTAACAAAGATGTTAAGGCGCCTAAGGATAGAATTATCTCTATACGTAATCAAGACATCACAGTTAACGTAACTCAATTGACGGAATAAAATTACATGCTGAACGTTTCAAGTAATATTTCGACATTCATCGAAGAGCAGTATCCTTCTCTGTATAGGGAAGAGGGTTCTACGCTTGTTGAATTCACTAAGCTTTACTATGAGTTTAACGATGCCAAGATGGATCGTGACTTGTTTAAGCTACGTGATATCGATTCCACTCTAGCTAACTTTCTTGTATTCTATAAGAAGAAGTTTCTCCATGAGTTACCACTTGATACGATTGTAGATACTAAGTTTATTATAAAACATATTCAGGACTTATACAAGAGAAAAGGTTCTGAAGAATCATTACGCTTGCTCTTTCAATTGTTCTATGATACAGAGATTGAAATATTCTATCCCAGTACTAACGTATTAAAGCCTTCTGATTCAGTATGGGGCGGTGCTACGTATCTAGAGATGCAGAGTATTCACACAGTCATTGGCTATCCTATCACACGTGGTGACAAAATCGCAGGTGATATATCGGGTGCTATAGGCTTCGTAGATGAAGTCATCTTTGTTAACTTCACGGGCTCATTAGTACCTATTGTATATCTGTCTAATCTATCAGGTACATTCACAAGCGATGATGGTATTCTAGTCACACGTGGTGTAACATCCGCTATTAACTATGGCAAGCTAGTACAAGGTTCTATCAATAAGATATCAGTGACTAAGGGAACAAGACTACCTGGTCAGACCGTGGGTGATATAGTCAAGCTTCAATCACTGAGAACAGGGATTAGTGGTACTGCACAAGTACAAGCAGTCTCTACACTTAGCACAGGTCTTATCGAATTCGAGATTAAAGATAGCGGATATGGATACATTCTACCCGCACTCACTGGTCCACAAACAGAGATTAACATATCGAATCAAGTTGTTGTATTACAGCAATCATTAACGCCTACTATTAAAGTTGGTGATCCAGTATATGCAGAGAACAATTCTTCTGTAGTATCGCCTATTAATGGCGTAGCATTCGATTCATCGCCAGATAATATGACAGGTGGCGGGCGAGTCGTTGGATACGTTCACCCCCTTGTGTATATCTCTACAGTAAATAGAACTAAGGCAACATACTTAACATATGTGTATGATCAACTCGCTTTAGAGTCTGGCTTCAATACGTCTGCGGATGCTGACATAGCTACTGTATTCAACACAAAAGACTTAGCAACTGGTTTCAGATTAGGTGACATTACTAATAGTGGCTACGTGGCGGCTTCCTTGAATCATATTACTTCTACGGATGTAGGTATATTCAATACATACAAAAATGGCGGAAGCATCACGACAGCACAGGCTACATGGATCAATACTAAATTACTTCCCGCTCTATACTCTGCTGGCATAGGATACGACTTTACAGCATTGCCTACTAATGGTCAAGCTGATGTGATTATTGGTACTACTACTATTAATAGTGTTTCTGTAGGAACGTTTAACTCTTCAGCAGTTTTTGAAGTTGAGGAGATATCTGCAACAGATCGTGAGACAGTGAGTATCATCACAGACATTATTGGAGACTTCGAACAGAAGCCTCTACAAGTTACTGTGAATGCAACCGCTATGTCTAACCCAAGAGTCTATCAGATAGAGACACTAGGCACTACTACTCAAGCACAATGGAATACTGCCGCTGGCACTTCAAGCGTAACATACGCAATAGGTTCTGAGTTCGTTGCTATTAGTGCGGCTGCTGGTGGTAACGGTACATGTATAGATGTAACAGCTACTAACTATGGCATGAGTGGTCCTAATAGTGAAACATTAAGAACTAAATTCAAAGACGCATTTACTCCTCTTACAGTTACTATTGGCTCTATAGATAACATTAATATAACATCATCTGGTAATGCATATCAGAATGACGTATTCAGTGAATTAAGTTATCTTGATGTAGTCAAGTTCGATAAGAGAAATCCTATTGTAACATTCGCTAATGTTGACTTCTTGCTAGAAGTTGGTGAGATCGTAACGTCTGCTATCGTTGTAGAAGACCCTACATATCAAGTTGCCGCTGGTATTGACTACACTGTCCGTGCTAAGTTTATTAAGAGAAGTGGTAATAACTTCTTCTTTAAGCTATTGAGTTTCCATAACTTTGATGTGACCAGGCAAGTCAATATTAGAGGTCAGCTATATACTATAACAGAAGTTCGTAAAGACATGACATCTAAAGCTATGGGAGCTAATGCTGATGTATCAGGCATTGCTAGTTACCAAACTGGTCAGATAGACACAATAGAAGTACGCAACACAGGCTTTAGATACGAAGACAATGAGGTTGTTAACTTACTCAACACTACAGATGCAGTTGTTGCTACAGCTACACTAAGAACATTAGGACCTGGCTTAAGCGAAGGTAAGTGGAAGACTACTAGTTCATTCTTAAGCGAAGTTAATAGAAAGATACATGACAATCATTACTATCAAGAGTACTCGTATGACATTGGATCTATTGTTGATCCAGCAAAGTATACTCCTCTAATTGATAATGTTGTGGGTGTAGCTGGTACAAAACTGTTCAGTTCCCCTCTCATAAATACTAATAGTAATTTATCTTCAACGCTAGATGTAGAGTTTCAAGTTTGGGATATCACTGAGATACAGTTGACGAACGAAGAGGGTACACAGAACTTGACTACTGAAGCTAATAACGGACTCGTAAGTACAGTCATAACTCTTGACACCACCACGACCGACGCAATTACAACACAGATAGGAACTTAACGGGTAGAATAATGGCAAAAATTATAACTGAAAATTTTAAAGTAGAGACTACGAAAGAGTTATTTGGCTCCTTTGTTAGTACTAATACTACGTTGAGTTCTAACTTTGCGAGTTCGCTCGGTGCGTACAACACGTCCAACACACTTAGTCTATCGTCAGGTAATCAATCTGCAATTGTAGGATTCGTAGATTCTCAGATGGCAACTCTTAATCCTGAATCCGATTACTACATCATGGGCTCTAGCATTGACAAGCCTAACAATATTCTAAACACACAGTTTGAGAAACGTGAGTTCGAGAGACGAGTTATTTTTGGAAACAAAATAACCGTTAACGACATTCGCTATATGTTCAAACTTAATCCCTGGTCAACGGGCATAATCTATGATGACTTCGATGATACGCAAGACGCATCACTGCTAAACATGTTCGTCACAGTAGTTAACAGCGAAGGCGACTACTACGTATTTAAATGTCTAGATAATAATGATGGCAGTGTATCGACAGTAACACCAAGTCTAAACGAAATCGACACTAGTACGTATGAATTAATTATTGCGAGTGATGGATACGTATGGAAATATATGTTCTCAGTCGCACAAGCAGATGCACAAGTATTCGCAACTACAGATAGTTTGCCTTTACCTTATCCTGCTCTAGGTAATACTCTAGTAAAAGCAGGCGCCTCTGAAAATATATCCCAGATTCTAATCACTAACACACCTAGTGGATTATTCAGTAAATGTGTATTCGGTCCAGGCACGGTCACTGTATCAGATCCCTCTGGTACTGCAAGTGCCTCAACAGTTGAAGTCGAATCAATTGTTCAAGATGCCACACTAACTACTAAGAAGAGCATATCGGTAAAGATTTCGCCTAAGTCTGGCGCATTCTTAGACACTAGTAATAACTCCTACGCTGATCTATATCTTTGGAGAAGTGATGGTAAAGTGTATGATGTTCTAACATCTATTCAGCCAAATGCCGCAGGTCAATACATAAACATAACAGTCTCAACAGCAGATACAGTTGCATCATTCACGGATGGAGGCAAGACGTACAAACTTCTACCGAAGATCAGAGTAAGTCGAAGCACATCTTCAGGCACTCCTTGTATCGCTTATGGCGTCATCGATAGATTTGGCACACTGACTAAAGTAAGTTTCAATAACAAAGGATCTGAATATAAGTTTGCTTCGGCAAAGCTTGTTCTGCCTACTGGTGTTGCGACAACAGCACTGAACCAATCATTAACTGCAACAGCACTAAGATGTGTTATATCACCCACCGGCGGACACGGATCAAATTCTATCGCTGAGATGTCTATGAGTAGATTAGGTGTTATCACAAACTTTAGTGGTGAAGATGTCTTGATTCCAGATGCTAACTACTATACGAAGGTTGCACTGCTAAAGAATCCTACATTCAGAGATGCTACTAAGCCAGTGCAGTTTGATAATAGAACAATCATAACACTCTCGGGTAATGTTACATCCACAGCCACAGCAGGAAAGTACGTCACGCAAACGATTGCTTTGAATGCTGGTGCGGGTAATGAGCAAGTTAGTGGTAGAATACACCAAAGTGTTTATAGCGCATCTGCTAATAATACCAAAGTGTATCTAGTGGACTACTCTGGTGATTTCCAGAATAGCTTCCAGACTGGTAAGATTTTTATAAAGACTAGTCCAGATTCTGCTAATACAGGAGCAGGGATTGATATAAATAATAGTAATGTTGTATATGGTAACTACTCTCCTTATAGTGGAGACATTCTACACTTTGTAGATTTTGACCCGATACAGCGACAAACAGATCGTAAAGAAAAAATAAAGTTTATCTTCGACTTTTAAGGAAAAGAGTATAATACATGGGCATTAACACAGACTTAAACGTTGATCCGTACTATGATGACTTTAGCGAAGCAAAGCAGTTTAACCGTATTCTGTTTAAGCCCGCTAAAGCCGTTCAAGCACGTGAATTAACACAACTACAAACTATTCTCCAGAAGCAGGTTGAACGCTTTGGCTCAAATATCTATAAGGAAGGTACCGTAATTAGCGGCATCAACCTTACTGCTCGTCCAGATATTTTTTATGTAAAGCTAAACGATCAAGCAGACTTCACTGACCCGACAGTCTATAGTGAGACAGACAAGGTTACTTACACTGTAACAGGTGGAACATCTGGTCTAGTCGCTGAGATTATTAAAGGTGAGAATGGTTTCCAAACTCAGAATCCTAATCTCAAAACGTTCTTCATGAACTACATTGGTTACGAAACAACCACTAGTACTACAGACGTTAAAGAGTTTCAACAGGGTGAAGTTCTAACTATTAAAGTTGCTAAAGTCGCTGATGTAAATTCAGCAACTCTATACGGTGCTGTAGGCACCACGATCACAACTGTTACCGTTGCTACTGTAGCCGCCCATGCTGGCAGATCATTCGGACTAATATGCGAAGAAGGTGTACTCTATCAGAAGGGACACTTCATCTTTGTTAACTCCCAGTTCACTGTTATATCCAAATACACAAATACTCCTGGCGACATCTCTGCTGGTTTCACAATCAACGAGAATATTATCACATCAGGTATCGATGCAACCCTACTTGATAATGCCGCAGGATTTAATAACGAAAACGCACCTGGCGCTGACAGACTTAAGTTAGTACCAACACTAATCGCACATCCAACTGCAACTGAGCCAGAAGAATTCTTCGCACTCATTCGCTACGTTGATGGTAATGCTGTTCGTATTCGTGACAGGACTGAATTCAATACTATCTCAGCAGAGATGGCACGTAGGACATACGATGAGTCAGGCAACTATGTAACTAAAGGACTGAACGTAACACTAGAGCAGTCTGGCACAAACGCATATGCAGTCATCTCTCCTGGTAAGGCATACGTATTCGGTAGAGAAGTGCAGAACATTTCTAGTAGAAAACTATTAATCGAGCCAACAACTCTTACACAGTCGAAGACGAATCAGACCACTGGTGTTTCTTATGGACAATATTACACATACAACCATACAGCAGGGCAGGTCGTAGATCACTTTGCTCTAGACGGAAGTAGATTTAGCCTAAAGAATTCATCCAATGCGATAATCGGTACTGCTTCAGTATCTAATATCACACCTGGTAAAATATATGTTTACGCAGTCACGAAGACTGCTGGACAAGAGAACACTGTAATCGCTAAGATTGCCAACACTCCGTTAACTAACAGTGGCGTACTTTACGGTACTAACAGTGGCGGTAAGATATTCGATGCTGGTAAGTCTAGCATGAGTACTATCAGCGCCGTCAAGTTCACTAAGAGAATGCGTCTTGCTATAGATGCTAGTGAAGATGCAACGATTACTCTATCGCAAACAGCTACAGAGCAACCGATAGCTAACTCTTCCATATTCGCAGTTGATGCCTCGAATCAAGTTATAACATTAACTTCTTCCGCATACGTAGGTAACAATGTAGCTGTAGTATTAAGTTCGGGCACTGCCCAGTTCTTGTATTATGATGCAATCATATCTGGCACGGACGAAGATGGGTTACAAGAACTAGATGTTTATGTCAAGTCAACGTTCTCAGGTGGTAAGGCAACTATTGGTCTTCCTAATGCTATCAAGATTCTAGAAGTCATTGATCAAGACGGAGCAGGTGTAGACGTAACAGGTAAGTTTAGACTTGTCAACAATCAGCAAGATAATTTCTATGGCATCTCACACATCACCGCCAAATTAGGTGAGACTGTATCTAACAATGCGCTCAGAATTAAAGTGAAGGTACTGAAAAGAACTTCTACTTTAGGTAATGGATACATTACAGTAGATAGCTACAGTTCAGTCACAAGTAAAAATCTAGTTAAAGATTACGTAGGTAAAAACGGATTAAGTTATAACCTAGTTAACAGCTTTGACTTTAGACCATACGTAAATCCGACAGTATCATATTCTGTAGGTGTTGCCGGTGCACCATCTGCAAGCGTGGTAGCAATAGCTATTGTACCTGGAATTCAACCCTCTAATGAAAGCACCATAACATCTACTCACGCATACTATATGGCTAGAGTTGATAGTGTTGTCATTGATGAGTTCGGTGACATATCTCTCTACAAAGGTGGAGAAGCAGAGAATCCAAGTATCCCAACACTTCAAGGACTGTATGCAATCAACAACATATTTGTTCCTGGTAACACAACTTCAGTAAGTGGTAACAACTCCCTCAAGATCAGTGACGTATCGAATAAAAATTATACGATGAAAGAGATTGCTGGCATTGAGAATAGAATTGATCGCCTAACTAATCTCGTTTCATTAAGTCTCTTAGAGACAGATGCCAAAAGTATCTTTATTCCAGACGCTAGTGGCAACGATAGATTCAAGAACGGCATTCTTGTAGACGCATTCAAAGGTTTACAGATAGCGGACCTCACTGATCCAGAATTCAAAGCTGGTATTGATAAAACACGAACAGTTGCAACACCATCAGTTGTTCAGTTCCCGATTGACCTAAAGGTTGGAGCAAGTACTGGAGCTAATACGTTCCAAGACATTATAACATTAGCAGACACCGGAACACGTGTGACTGTTATTAATCAGCCTTTCGCAACTAGCTTTAGAAACTGTGTATCTAACTTCTATAACTATGCAGGTAAAACTTCAATCAATCCTCCGTTTGACGCAGGCTATGATGTTGTTCAAAACCCAGCCATTAACTTAGAGATAGACTTAGCTACTCCCATCTTGGATCTAATTGATAACTTACAAGAATTCTTTCCACTGACAAGAGAGCAGACTGACACAATAATCAATGGCTTTACTGGTACTTCAACTACAACAACAAGTACCTTAACAACTGACACTAGTCGATTTACTGAATCAGTTGGCAACTTTGTAACTGATGTTACGATGAAGCCATACGCTGCCGCCAAAGAGATTAAGATTCTCGTGACTGGTCTTAGACCTAACACTAGACATTACTTCTACTTTCAACAGGACGATGTTAATGCTTATATTTATCCTGCAAGTGTAAATGCTACTGTAGTTGGCGCTGGCACAGAGTACAACGTTGCAGATGTAGAGATAAACGGACTTCTTGGTGCAGCCGTACGTACTGACTCTGAAGGAACTTTATCAGCAGTGTTTAATCTACCCGAAGCCACATACTGGGTAGGAGAGAATACGCTAGAGATCACGGACGTTAGTTCATACATTAACATATCTTCAGCTAAAACATCTTACAGTAAGGCAATATATAGAGCATACAACTTCTCAATAGGTAAGTCCGAGCTGAGTACAACTACTCGTACTGTCGATATCGATACAGCTCAGAGTATAGTTCAAAGACAGTTCCAGATACCACAGCCAGTTCAGGATCCTATCGCTCAGACATTCGTTGTACGTGCTTCACAAGCCGGCGGTGCTTCTGTATCGTTTATCAGCAGTCTCGACTTATTCTTTAATAAGAAGTCTGCGACTACTGGAATAACTGTCGAGATCAGAGAAGTTGTTAATGGATATCCTTCTAATACTGTATTACCTTTTGGCAGAAAACACTTGAGATCGAATCAGGTAAACGTATCCACTACTGGTGCTACTGCAACTACAGTCACGTTTAAGAATCCTATTAAGCTTCAGGTAGAGAAAGAATATTCGTTTGTTGTTATTCCTGATCAGAATTCTCCCGACTATCTGATATACACAGCTAAGGTTGGTAACACAGACTTAGCATCAGGAACATCTATCACGAACGATTGGGGCGACGGAGTACTATTCACATCTACAAACGATAGTGCTTGGAAATCTTATCAAGACGAAGATATTAAGTTCACTCTAAAGAGATACCAATTCCAGTCAACAAATGGTAGTGTTGATCTTGAGCCGAACGATGTAGAGTTCTTGACTATATCCGGAACGACTAAAAACTTTGTGAATGATGAATTAGCTTACGTTAAAAAGACTACGCAATATGCCGCTGGAGTAAATGCACGAGCATTGACTATTACTGGTGGTAGCGCATTCGCTATAGGCGACTATGTTCTTATCGAATCAGGAACTAATAAGTTCTTATCAGAAATTGTAGGAGCTACTAATAGTGGAGCAAATCTAACACTCAGAACTCCTTACAATAGTTCAGCGACAACAGCCGCAACAGCATTCTTTGCTATAGCAGGCAGAGTCTCACACTTTAATAGTAGAACAGCAACACGATTGTTCTTACGTAAGAGTTCGGCAACAGCTACTAACTTACTTGCTGCCACTGAGGTTATAACAGGATACACGACTGGTGCTTACGCAACTATTGCAAGTATCGATAGCGAAGAAGTCTCATACTTTCAGCCACAAGTGTTTACTAATAACTCGATTAAGACATCGACTAGCTTGACACTCTATAACGGATCAGCAATTGATAAGACGATCCCATCGAACGGAAACATCTATACAACTAACAATGCAAGAACTCTTAAGAGTAAGAGTAATATTGTTAATGCTAGTCTAAACGATACGCAAGACTTTAAGATTAGAGTTGCTATGAGCAATGCTACATTCCAGTCTGCTTCACCTATCGTTGATGCTGATATATCCATGCTTAATGTATATAAGTATAACATAGCCAACACAGCGGCACTATCGTCTGCTTGGGTAACAAGAGAAGTTGTTCTAGCAGAACAATTAGATGCATCAGGATTGAAAGTACTTCTAAGCGCATTCAGACCTGCTGGCACTTTCGTAGATGTCTATGCTAGATTTGTTTATCCTACAAACGTTGAAGTGCAAAGTGATTGGATTATATTAACTAACTCTAACCTAGATTTATATTCTAATCCTTCTAACACGAAAGATTATAGAGAGTTTGAATATACCTTACCTAGTGAGACTAATGAGTACAGCACTTTTCAATTAAAGATCGTAATGCGCCATGCTACTACGGCAGAGATTAACTCAAATGACCTAACAGTTGTACCAGCGGCAAACCTATTCCCGCACATATACGACTATAGGGCGATTGCACTGACATGAGTACAGATGTAATAGGTTTCACAAGAAAAGATGGCGCCCTAGTTAACCATGACATAGGCGCCTTCAGATCCGCTAAAGCGAGAATGGAACAGAGTAGGGTTATTCAGTCAATGGAAAAGCGTATACATAAGCTAGAGTGTGCAATAGAATCGCTACAACAAACATGTAAAGAGAAAATCAAATGAGCCTAACCTTAACAGCAATTACAAATGAAAACACGTTCGGTATCTGGAAAGATAGAACGAACGAGATGATTACCGGATTCGGTACTGTTATTACTATGGGTGATACTGCTTCAGCAAACACTGGCAATATCGCACTAACAGGCAACGTAACGACCAGCGGCACATTGTTTACAGACACCATAGACGCATTGGGTGCTGGCAACATAATTAACATGAACTCTACCTTAGACGTAAATGGCGATCTAGGAATAAACAAGGCTGGTTCATCTCTATTAAAATTCTACTTGAGTGATGTGCATAAGTGGACAGCATCAGCTACGAGTGCATCGATATTTGAAATTAAAAATGCCGCAGGAACTAGAATATTAAAACTTGACGCAAGTACGGGAGTCAATACCATAACAGGTACCGGACTGACAATTAGTAATGATATTCTGCCCGCATCTATAACTTCAAACATTACTGGTAACTCTGCAACAGCGACAACCTGGGCTGCAGCCCGAACAGTGACATTTGCTGGTGGCGATGTAACAGGAAACTTTAGCATAAATGGATCTGCGGACGTAGGTTCTGTAAACTTGACCGTTGCTGATAATAGTCACAATCATACTGTTGCCAACATCACTAACTTACAGACAACACTTAATGGATATCTACCACTATCAGGTGGAACACTGACTAATCATATAAATGTGACGTATCAAAAGGAAATTAAATTTAACAATGCTGTCAGTCCAACTGCTTATTCCTCTATAAAACACGGTAGCTATTCGTCCAACTCAAATGCATTTGTGATACACTCAGTCGGTAATCATATCGTATCTCTGGGTACAGGATCCAGTAGCTGGTCAATAGTAGACGGTATTACTGCAAAAGTTGTAATAGACAAAAGTAGCGGTAACATCACAACGATTGGCGACATCACAGCATTTGGCACAATCTCTGATATAAGACGTAAAGAAAATATTGTAAAGATTGATAATGCCTTAGATAAGATTTCTAAAGTATCTGGTTACACATATAACTACATCGGTGATGAGACTCCTATGACTGGTGTCATTGCTCAGGAACTTGAAGAAGTTTTACCAGAAGTAGTGTACGAAACAGAAATGGTAGACGGCACATCATCTAAAGCTGTGAGACATGGTAACATAGTCGGACTTCTAATTGAAGCAATTAAAGAACTTAAGGCGGAAGTCGAAGAACTCAAGAAGGATAAGTAGAGATGGCAATTACTGTCTTAGATCCAGATAATAATCCTAATACAAGACCACCAGCTTTAAAGTTCGGAACTACTAGTGACTCTACTGGGTCATCAGGAAATACAAGTTTACGTAAAGAATATCCAACTGAGGTAGGATCAGCATCGCTCAGTGAATACTACAGAGATGGTGGAGTTGTTCCATCATCAATACCATCAACAAATACAACTCCATACATTGCAGAAACGTTAAGAGTGCCAAACATTCATCCACCTGATGAAATTATTAATATTGATATTGGTAATGAAGGCGGACAAGGTGGCAGTGGAAACACAACAATAGTGTTTCAGCCTTCACTTCTTGGCGACCCATTCTACCTTAGACTGCCTGTAGCTAACGTTACGACACTAGGCACAGCTAGATTTATTTGGGGTACAAATATTCAGTTTGATGCGACCAACCAAAACATAATCACTATAATGACAACTCCCGTGGAATACTTAGGCTACGTTTATAAACGATCCCTGCTGGGAGGAGATTATCAGTATACAGATGGTGGAGTCCTTTACTACTATTTTGGAATTGAAAGAAAGCCTGTATCTACACCAGTATCAATCAATGACGGTGTACCAACAAGTGGTTCCATTAGCTTTTCACAGTTATACGGAAGCACGAAAGTTATCAATCAGAACTATACTGTACCTGCATTGAATACAACAACGTTTACAGGCGAAAGAGGCAGAGAGCCAGACGGTTCATTAGGCGCTCAGGTCGGCATAGGAAAAAGGAACTTCTATCCAGGTCCCAGTGGTAATCAAACACCAAACGCTACTCTAAAGATGATCAGTTTCGATATAGGATTTAATGCTAAGATAACGGTTACAGCCTCCAGCGGTAGTGTTCCTATCTATGCATTAGCAGAATATCAGCCAAACTCTGTTGGCGCACTCTATATGAGTATAAGATATCCAGGCTTTAGAGTAATTGGTCCTAATGGAGGAGTAGTGTTACAAAGCTTCAACGCTGGCGATAGTCTGGGCCAAATCAACAGGACTGCAATAAATAGTTCTATTGCTACAGCGAGTGTTGATAACCTAACGCAAAGAGGTACATATTATTTTGAGTTTTGCGCTCAGATTTTCCACCGATGGCAAGGCCCAGAGCGGCTACACAACAACGGAATAACTTGGACTACACCACAGTTTGAGATAAAGGTAGAGACAACTTAATATCCGTCTAGTGATAAGTATAAATAAAGACAGATGATAAACATTAAAGGCAACAGAAGATGACCATAAAATTTACTGGATTAAGCGCAATCAATGCCGCAGGTGTAGCTGATGCGGATCTGTTTATACTTACGGACAGTTCAGAAGTAGCATCCAAGAAAATTACCTTCAGCGATCTAAAGACAGCAGTCTTACCTGCTAGTACTTTTAGTTCTTCTGGCACAAACATTCCATTAATCATTGCTGGAATAAACGCATATCAAGGTGCATCTACCAACGGACTAAATGCTGGTAAGTTATACTACATCGATGGAACAGAATCTAGTAGTGCTGACAACTACAAAAGTCCAGGATACTTTCTAAATTATGCCAAACTTTCTGGCGCACCAACTATTCCTACTGATGTAAAAGTCCTTGCTAACACTGGAAACTTTTTAAGATACGATTCAACTAGTCAGGGAATCCAGTATAACACTGGCGCTAATATATCTGGCACTACAGTTGCAATGTCAACTAGTAATTTACCAGAAGGTACTAATCAATATTACACAGAGGTTAGAGCCAAAGCAAGTATAGTTGCTAACTTCGCAGATCAGTTCAATCAATATAACAGCACATTCGATAAGGGTGATGTTAGGGATAGTCTTGACGCACAAGCGATGACCTTCTTAACTTCAGGAACTTATGGTCAAGTAACTGACGGGCAAACACAGTCGAAGACTTTACGAGTTACAAACACAGCACTTAAAGCCAACTTTGCTGTTGGACAAATACTCAGAGTATATGGTGCATCAGCAATTCATGATGCAGGTTCTATCACATCAACGTTCGCAGTTGTGCCTACAGGATTCTCAACAACAGACGCTTCCCGTAAGGGCGGTACACCAGCTCTTGTAGAATATAGCTATAAGATTGCGGAATTTGACATAGTGACTGGCGACATTTCTGCTCCTACAGCGGCAATCTCTACAAGTGTAGGTGTTCCATCCTCCTCTGGAGCAAGTACTCAAGCAGATGCATTTAATTCATCAGTATTCATCAAACTACAATTCTCTAGTGTGCCAGCAGATAAAGGACTAGCAGTCTTCAGACGCATCGGAGGCTCAGGAGACTATAAACTTACTGTCGTTCTTGGAAGAAAAGAAATCGATGCCGCGGCATGGATAGACTATCAGTCATTCGATTACACATCGTGGTCTGGAAAGAACATCGTTGATAATACTTACACAGCAATCACACACTTTCCGTTAACAGCACATAGTGCCGCTAGACGTGGCTGGGTCGATAAGACGATCATGGCTATCACTGATAATGCGGCTAGTTTCGACCTGACATTAGATGACTGGTGCTTCATTAACACTGGCACAGTTCAAGTGTCACATAACGATACGCAACTTATTCAATCTGCTATCAACTCTAATTCTGCTGTAGGCAAAAAGAGTATCATACTTAACGCTAAGACTTATAACACTGGGCAGATTATTTTGCCGAGTAACTTTGGCCTAGTAGGAACATCTTATATTACTAAGATGAAGAAGTTGGCATGGACAGGTGGCGAAGTATTAAATTCCAAATTCATTACGATTAAAGCCAACACAGTAGCAACATCGCAATCAATAGTGGGCATCGATATCGAAGGCAACGCTTCTAATCAAATCCTATTCTCAGACTCAACCACAAAGAATGTTAACTACTTACTAGACTTTGGTACTAACTGCGAATCTCTATTGCTAGATCGAGTAAGAATTACTAACGCTCCAGCTGGTGGAATATGGGCAACTAATCCTATAGAACTTAAGATCAACACGAGTGAGATCATAAACAGTGGTGTTTCTGATAGATACAATTACTCACCTCTTATCGCTGATAGCGGTTCAGATACTATGATCATAGGTAATAGGTTTCAGAACTATACAGATTTCCTAGATACGTCTGTGACTAACAAAGGAATTGTTGCTAACAACGTTATCGACAATTGCGGTAGTGGTCTATTCGTATACGGCTCAGTGTTCTTCGTATCTTCACCTAACGTATTGATGGGACCTGCACAAGAGTTCTTACCTACTCCAGACATTCTTAATTCTGAATATGATCTCATCAACTTAGATTTGAGTTCTGCCAATGGATCAAGTTCAGCATTCAATAGTCCTATTCATGTTTATCAAGAAAACGGAGCAGCCTTTGATCTGTCTGTTACAGCGGGTTCAATAAACACTGTAGAGTATAGAGCGTTTTATCTATCTAAAGCAGCCGCTGGTGTTGAAGAAGTTTATGGAACAAGCACTGTATCAGGAAGTTTTGTTATAGGTAAAAGATATACTATTCTAACTCTAGGCAACACATCTCAGGCTCAGTGGACAGCAGCCGCAGTGGGCAGCCAAGACACATGGTCAGTCGGTGATGATTTCATTGCGGGTACAGTAGGAGCTTCATCTACTGGCACAGCAACTAGTGGCGGAGTTGACACAATAACAATTAACGACAGACCTGGAGATGCAAATAGGGCTCTAGGACAATTCGCATTCACACTTCCTGCCGCACAAGTTCAGGCAATTAAGACTGCTAACGGAGCAAACTCTTATACAACTCTACTGGCAGCTAATGCAAATCACGTAGGAATTGGTTGGACAGCATCACTTAGAACAGAAGTGACGGCAGCCACAATATCAGGAACTCCAGTGTGGAAAGTTGATAATACAGCTAACACTTTGACTCCAGGTAACGCAGGTGTTAACCCAACATATACAATCACAGCAACAGGTCTAAAGTATCTATCTATCAATCAGAAAGTTCGATTTAGTGGACACACAGGTTTCAGTAACGGTGGCAACATTAACGTAGGTATCGTAAGAACAATAACAACCACAGGAGGGACATCGGTGATACAAGTACAATTCATTGGAGCAGACGGTGGAACAAACCAAGCTAGCCCCACATCATTAAATGCTGGTACTGGCGGTAAGCTAAATATAATCGATACCTTTGTGATGGCACAAGGAAGGATAATCTAATATGTCAAGTATAACAAACGTAAATAATAATGCCAGTGTAGTCAACGTAGGCCGTACAACTCCAGTATCTCCAGGAGTTCAACCAGCCGCTAAGTCTATTCCGGTAGTAATTGCTTCTGACCAAAAAGCGATTCCAGTCGAGGAACAAAATAAAGTTCAATCGGAAGTAGCACTATCGCTTCTTGGTATTCCTCGTGCAGAAGTTGCCTTAGGCATCTTCGCAGATGTTAACACATATGATGTTAACCCGACAGAGTGGTCATCTAATCCACAGTACCACGTTACTGGGCATGGCATCAAACACCTTCCCAATGAAGCTGGTGCATTAGTAGAAGCTCCTCGAAATAAAACAGCAGTACTCACATCTAAGCGTTTCTTTAGATATCAGCCTGGTCGTGTATCGGCCGCAACATTCGGTGTCAAGAGTACCAAAGGTGTAGCTAACTTCTCACAGAATCCATCTATTCGCAAGTTTGGAATCTACGACAACTTTGATGGATACTTCTGGGAAACTAGAAACGATTCACAAGAAGATAACTTCTCAGTAGTAAGACGCTCACAATCTATGATCAAAGCGCCTACGTCTCCAACTGGTATTGTTGGTCAACCACTTAAGGGTGGAGCGGCAGCAGGCACAGTAGGTGCAACTCAGAATGATGATTACAGAATCATCGGTCAGGGTCAGAAAGAGACGGTTGTCGAAAGCACATTATTAACTAAAGATAGAGCGTTACTGACTAAGGTACGTTTTGATATTGTCAACTCAGCACTTGCTACAGTTGCAACCGCATATAACACTACAGGATCAGTATCAGTTACTCCTCCTGGTGCTGGCACTACTGTAAGCGGATACTCTATCGCTAATGGAGCATACACAGCTACTGGTGCCTTCTACGCAGATTTGGCATTAGCTATCAATGCTTCAACTAACGCACCTGATATTACTGCCCATCAAGTTGAGATAAAATGTAAGCGTGATTTGGATTACTGGATTGACGTATACCTAATGGACATGGAATATGGCGGCACTAAGCACACTGAGATCAACGTGTGTAACTATGCTTCTGGAATATTCCCACAGATTGCTACATTTGAAAAAGCAATGCACTTACAGTTGAACACCTTACTTGTTACTCAAGGTGCTCTCATGGCTGCCCTAACAACCGCAGGTGACACTAAGTTAACTGCTCTCGTTGCTATCACTAATACTGCATTCAATAGAAACAATGGACAAGCAATTCTCGTTCCCACACTATCTGCCGCTACTGGATATGGCAACAGAAGTAAGATAGAAACAATATTCGCTGTTAAGTATCATTACTGGGCATACCTAGTGTCTGCTGCCACAGCGGCAAACGTAGCAATTACATACACAGTTCCAGCTGGTGGATTGAGTTCGGGTCTTACTGCTATCGATATCAAATACAAGTGTCAACGAGACGTTGGATATATTATCGATGGATATAAGAACGACATAGCGGGTGGAGGTGATGCTGAAACCAAATATAACATGACCATGTATTATAAAAATGGTCGACCAGCTAGTTCTGAGAATTTTACAGGCATGTCTATCTATTCGCAAACAGCCGGTGGTCTATTATCAGAGATCGAAAGGCATACCCATCTTAAAGCTAAGATATTGGCTGACATGACGGGTTCATTTGGTTACACAACGGGTAGTGCAGAATACAAGAAGGTTATAGTTCTCGCAGATAAAGTCATAGCAAACTTCTCTATTGAGAATCAGAATAGCATGGACATCGGAACTAAAGGCTTTGCAGGTAACTTAGTAACTCTACGTGATGGACTTATCGTAACTCATGCCGCTGTATATGATCCAACTTTACTTAAGACTGCTAAAAGCATAGTCACGGTCGCAATCGGATCAAATGCCGCTGCCAATATAGGTACTCCAAACTCATTCAAGTTATCTGAAGGTCACGTGACATTCGGACAGCATGTCAGAGTTAAGACTTGGGCAAACGTTGCTTCAGTTGCTACTATAGGCACTGTTGCTCCTGGTACAGTATATCAAGTTGTAAAAGTGTTTGGTCCTAAGGGTAACGAGTTCACATTAAAATCTGAAGCTGGTGTAGCACAGACATTCACAGTCGCACAAGTAACTGCCGCAGGTACTTTGTATCTAGAGACAGTAGTTCCATTCATCTTTCCTACAGTTTATAATCCTGTAGCGAATGGATATTGGGATGACTTCACTCCTGCATTGACTGCCGTTACAGACATAAAATTCCCACGTGGAATGGTATTCCCTTACATGTACGCCGCCGATAACAATCTACTAAGTAGTGATGCTGTCGCAAGTACACGAGTTGGCTATATCAATACAGCGTTGGATATATCCACAGCAGTTAACTTAAATACTGTCTGCACACAAATCGACAGCGTAAACTTTGTTCCTGAATACATTAACTGGATCAAGAACAACGTAAAGCCTGAGTTCTACGGAGTCTATGACTATCGTGTTCCACGCTCACGCTTCAGCCATGACACACTAGACGGTAAGACTGCACTTAGTGGAAACTCTAAGCAAAGACTTTACAGTGACCTTGCAACTGGCGAAAGCGGTACTGCAAGACCTGGCGAAATATATGAGATTGATGAAGTAACACAATTTGCTGATAGTTTATACGCATTCGACTTCACTAAAGTTACCATGCTTAAGATTGAATTCTCTTGGTACGGTGCTGTTGGTGCACTATTCTTAGCATATGTTCCAGTCGCAAATGGCGAAGCACGTTGGGTACGAGTACATCACCTACGAGCCTCTAACCAATTGAAGATCGCATCTCTAGGTAATGCAACACTTCCTATCACGTACACAACATATGGTGGAGGTGATCAATACTCTCTAGGTGATGGCGAAGACGCTAACTTCACTGACAGGGGTTACGGAGCAGACGCACACTCTATTGTCAAATATGGTGCTTCATACTATATCGATGGTGGAGATAGAGGTACTGTTCGTCTATACAGTCACAATAACGAAGACACTGCTGATGCTTATGGTAAGCAATGGACTATTAAGAACGGTAGTTATGTATCAAGTGGTAATAAAATTGCAATCAACTCTACATCACTTGAGGCAGGTAATCCTAACACTTCAGTCGATGCTAGATTCTTTATGGGCGCAAGGGTCAAGACTTCTAACAGAACAGATCAGAATATTAAGATAGTCTGGGCAGACGCTACTCACGCCTACTTATCATCTGTACCTACTTCTACCACTGGCATTAAGTTGCTAGTAGATCGTGCAAACTCTACTTTCGGTCTAGAGACTAAGAAAGTAATTCTAAGCACGAGAGAGTCTAATGCTGTACGTAACAGAGTTCAGGTTTATCCTACTAAGTTATCAGCATCTAACTTGGGTAATAATCCAGTAAGAATGCGCTTTAAGAAAACTCCTACTTTCCAGACCGATGTAGTATATTCGGGCACACTAACACTTGATGCCGCATACACTATTACGGCAGCCAATCTTCCATTAAGTTCAGTCGGAGTTACACAGAGTTCAGCTCCTTTCTCTGATAACGCTGATAGTGTATTCGGTTGGTTCCAAGCATTAGTTGGAGTTGATAACATCACAGTGTTTGGTAGACTATACAAAGAAGCAGACGAATACTATTTCGAATTGCTCGAATCGTTTAACGGTGACGTAATCCTAAAAGCTGGAGTATTCTTGCCAGACTTGAGATTCGAAGCAGACGGTGACACTATCGCACAAGCAACAGTAACTAAAGTAACTTCGGAAAAAGAAGGATTAAGTTCAGTCAAAATCGCAAGCAATACAGTTGTTCCAATTCCTGGAACTGGTGTAAACGTAGCGACTATATACTTACAGGCGGGAACAGAACAACTCGACCTAAGTCCTTACTTTGATTATAATAAAGAATATCTATCATTCCCGCTTACTAACCAAGCAGATAGTCTTTATTTTGCTGTAGACTCTGATACATCAGCAGGAGATTCGCCAGATCAAGTAAGTTTGGGTTGTACGTGGGAAGAACAGTAACTCATGCCAAAGCAGATAAAACTTGGACTGGATAAAGTACCTGCTCCAGTAACGAAGCAGTTTGTACAGCTAATAGACATCGAAGGCAATAAGCTTTTCGATGCCGCTGGCAATCCAGTAATCACCGAAGAAGAAGCTGTTCTAGGGTCGTTTGCGACCTCAGCTGGCTCTACTTCGGTGTACGCTAACAACAGAGACAACAATCCAATAATTAGCGTTCCTATCGCAGAACAATTTTCTGAGACATCAGAAGTCAGTAGTTCTCTATTAGGTGTTCCAAGAGCAGAGGAACAACTCAGCTTATTCTCAGACGTTTCAACATACGGATTAGATGAAGATAACTGGAACTTCTACACGTTCTCTAATGCTACCTATCCGACCGAATGGTACAATAAAGAAAATCCAGTTTATGGAAATAGATCCAACCCAACATTCAATGAGGGCTCAGAAGAGCAAGCATTATATCTAAGATCGTATCCTAGTCAGTACACCTTCCCCGGCAGTACATTAGCAGAAAACAGTAGTGCTCCCTCAGAAACAATGAAGAACTATATGCAGTTCATTGCTATGGGAACTTGGCTATATGAGATATTCTACACAGTGAATCCTGTATTTGCTAAGTATAATTTTTTAAATCCAAATATCTACATAGTTAATTCCAGTAACGTTAAGGTTGATACTACGACACGAGGTCTATTCGACACAGGCGCATTAGTGTTTGGTGGTGATGGATCATTCTTCGATGTCGAGTATGGTACGGATATACAAGATTCATTTAATCAAATCGAAAGATGGACGTATCTCTATAATAGAATCGTTGACGGAGATGCAGTATTTCCACTAATAACAAATGCACCCACACCAGACTTCACTTTAACCGCAGAGTATGCCGCAGTACGTAGTTTTCTATCTAGCAGGGCACGACCAGGCGGATCTTCTACGGCAGAGAATTTCGCAATACTACAGAGTCAGAAAACTTTCAGATATCAGCCAGGTAGAGCGAGTGGATTTACATTCGGAGTAAGACAACAAACAGACACCTCATCTAATGCAAACTTCATCGAATGGGGTTGCTCAAACGACACAGACGAATATATGTTCCAGCTACGTGGATCAGAATTCAATATAATTAGACGAAGCACTATACAGATGCCTGATGCTCTTTTAGTTCGACAAGGACTAGAAGCAACTGATCAAGGATCATCGCCAGTCTCAGCTAAAGGCGTTACTGCTGGAGAACCTCTCTGGGAAACAATAATACCTAGAACCAAGTTTAACGGCGACAGCATGTTAGGCAGTGGCAAATCTGGATACATACTTTCGTTTGAAGATGTGACAATGTACAAGATCGAGTTCTCTTGGTACGGTGCGATTGGTGCTAAATTCTACGCATATGCTCCTGCCGCCGTTGGAGAAGCACGTTGGATATTGATGCACACATTCGTTATTGAGAACGGACTAGGCAAGCCAGTATTAAACAATCCAGATTTCAAGTTCAAATATTTACTATATGCCGCTAACACAGCCACACTCAAGTACCCTATCTACCTATACAAGTACGGTAGTAGCTACTACGTTGACGGTGGTGACGAAGGAACGATCAATCTAACAAGTGTCACGGCAGACAGTAAACAGTTCACAACTAGAACTCCTATTATAGGAATATTGCCTAAACAGGAGATACGCAACACGGACGGTATAGGACTGGCTAACTTTAAGAAGGCTTATCCTTCAACGCTGTCGGTCACAAGTGATTTAGCCGCTAGAGTTGATATCGAATCTGTTGTAGGATCTCCAGATGGCGCACACTATTCATTCTCTCCATCTCTTCATAATGGCACACACGCTTTATCTAGAACTCTAGATTTCCAATTCAATGGCACTAATGGACAAGTTTTAGATATCAAAAATGGTGGAGCATTAAACCTAGCAGATGATAATGGTAAGATAATTGCAGACGGAATATATAACGCATACGTTGACTACGATTATATAGCCAGTCATGACTCTACAAGCATACGAAGAAAGGATCGAACATACAACCTAACTGCTCCTGGTCCTGCAAGTGCTATTAGTAAATCCACTAAGTTGAATGGTACCGTTATAGACACGTCCGACGCTACTGCAAATAGCTTCACTGGTAAGGTCACCAACTTCCATAGTGTGGCAGCATCTACTGTACCTATACAATCAAATAACTTCAAAATACATTTTTTGAATCCATCAAGTAGAGCGGCAGGGTATCCGTATCACTTTACAGATTTTGCAATTTGCATAGGCACTAATCTACCAACAAGAGATGGAACAGATAGCAATAAATTAAAATACACTAAAGAAAATGGCGATCTAGATGTCTTCAGTTTCTCTGATGTAGTATCAATACAAGGATCACAGACAGGCACCAGTATTGACTATTCTACTAAAGCTGAACGTTACGAATGGGATCCAGCTTTCGGTAATAGATTTAGTGTAGATACTAGATTACCTGCACCTGGTGGCGCAGACACCGGTTCAATAAATTCAGTCAAAGGCGAAGTCAGGGTAACTACTTATCCCGTATCTTCAATCGAAGCAGGTGGAAGTGGATATGGCGGACAATTTAAACTGACATTTACTGGAGGGGCACCACCGATCGCTTTGTTCCCCGTAGACGCTAGTGGCGCTATTGTGGCAAATGCCGCAGAAGTTGGTACAGATGGAGTAGGACTAGGAATATTTTATACATCTCTTCCTCAGACAGTAGACGGTGTTACCTTTGTCTACGTTAATCAGAATCCATCAACATTTGGTGGCTCAAGAACAATCATAGGTGGTAGCGGAACAGGCGTACAGACTAAGACTATAAAATTAACTGATGACTGGCAACTAGATCCAGTCAAATTTACAAATGCTCTTTTCTCAGTAGAAAAAGCTGTCAAGTTTAACAGCCAGCCGTTATATCTAACGTTTGCTATGCATGATGATTGCAAGATCAATAATATAATGGTTGAAGAGATAACTGAAGATAACGTTCAAGTCAAGACTCCCTCATTTATTAAGGGAGATGAATGTCCTAATCTCGCAGTAGTGGCAAGTGGTGGATCTAGTGCCGTATTATCTCCTGCGGCTTTCAATACAGACGATAGACAGTCTAGTATCAGATTCGATACGCAGACGTTGAACCCACTTCGCACTGGAACAATAATATATTCGTTCTTTATTGCGGCTAATAAGCCAGAGCAGTTTGACTTATCCAATATATTCGGAAGAGATAGGAAAGGTATAGCTAGAGGTCTACTAAATAATAGTGCAGTGTTCTTAACCGCATCAGCGGTTGATGGAAGTTCTGTAGGTAATATTGAAATGACGCTCACGGCGAAGGAACAATAATGGCTATTTTTAGAGGCTTAAACGTACAGAAAGCGGCGAACGATGTTGACAGTAAGTCAGAAGCACTCATCAATTTAGGTCTAGATCAGAGAGACTTGAAGATAATAAGCGGTCTCAAAGCTGTTGGTGTTACGACAAATGAATTACACACACTAGCGGGATTAGTAGAAGATCAGAAGAAGCAATTATATTCTTTAGGTGAATCATCTGAAGGAATTGCTGGAATACTAGTAAACTTTAGAGACATCCAACAGCCCCTACAGTTTAACTTAGAATACGATGCTCAAATAAGGGCAGCGGCAATCAAGTACAACTTTTTAGATTTCGCAACAAATACTGTGAAGAGTGCTGACATATCAACATCACGTGTGTCATCTTGGTCTACAATAGGCTCATCTATTATGTATGGAGGTGAGGTCAAAGTAACGGGTAATAAGATCCAGCTATCGTCCTTATCGACATCTAATGCGCCTGTTGCTAAATTATTCAGATCAGAAGTTCCCACGCATACTGTCACTATAGCATTTAATGGTACAAACCAGACAGTTTTGGCAATGAAGGGTATACCGATGGAACTCACAGGGTTCTTTCGTAACGCAGACCTATATCATGCAGTAAACTCAGTCACAGATACACATCCAAATTCTGGAGTAGCAAATTCTGTAGTACCTCCTACTTGGAGAATAATTAACAACGACAACGGACAGAATTATAACTCGGGCGATAACACTACAGCTAATCCTGGTGGTCTTGGAGCAGGCACACTTGGTAGTCCTGCCGCATATTACTTTAGAGATAGTTCTGCTAGATCGAGGACTGTACAATTCTATTACAACCCAGCAAATATTCTGGAACTAAGAACTGCAGCCATCAACTTAACAGAATGGACAACATCCTCATTACCAGCACTAAGGCGATTGGACATATCGAATAATGATCTATACGTGCTTCCAAGCTTTAGAGGTAATGCTAGTAGTAAAGATGGGGCTTTAACTCCTGGTAACCTAGCTCCAATTCTTGAGACTTTAAACATATCTTCTAATAACCTCTCAAGAGCAGTGGATGCTAGTAATAATCAGATAGTCGCAACTCATCAGTTGAACACTCTTCCTACAACGCTTACAAGTATCACCATGTCTGGCGTATTCAGCGATTCTACTGCGATTGATTTATTAGACTATACAGAATTAACATATTTAGATATGGGATCATACTACTCACGTAATGCCCAGAGACGGATGACAGGAGGCGTTATATCGCCTCAGACTTTTGCCAGCGGTACCAAAGGTGTATCGCAATATCGGCTATACAATCAGCCGTTCACGCAACTAGCTACGGGTGTATGCAACAGTCCTAATTTAACATATTTGTACTTCCCTTGGTGTGGCATAGTCGCAAAGCAAGGTGGCGGTGATATAACTATTCCTAATGCAACTAACTTGGGAGAATTCATATCTTACGGTAACGGACATAATTTCGTTGACTTGTCTAGTAAAGCATCACTGAGTAATTACATACATGCATACTCAAGTCTTCCATCTGGAAAGAGATCGATTGTTGGTAAAGTCGTTGGATGTTCTTCACTATCTCAATTATATTGCTACGCATCTAATGTTGAAGTTAATATGACATCGAACCCTACTGTATTCCAGAGCCTACCTTCTCTCACCACTTTAGAACTAAGGCATACTGGAGTCACGGGAAGATTAGACGATGTTAGCTTCACTAATACTACAGCACTACAGCACATAAGATTTGCTGGTGGTTCTATAGCAGGCGCAGACTTCTTTGGCACACAAGACTCTAAAGATAATAATAGCGGTAATGGAGAAGTGTTTAAATTATTAACAGACCTGAGATGGGTCTATGTCTATAGTGCTACGGGCACAACAGGCGATCTTCCAGACTTTGGTAACTGTAGCGCCCTATCCGGTCTATATCTACACGGCACTGGCTTAACTGGAAGTATTACATCTTTCTCGGTTAATCCTTCTTTGTACTATTTAAGACTGAGCAATAACAACTTCTCAGGTAGTGTACCTGCATTCACTGGAAACGGACTTCAATACATATTCATGTATTCTAATGGCTTTGCTGGACAAGTGCCAAAACTAACTACTCCATTCTTGTATGAACTACAGTTACATTATAACTCATTAACGGGAAATGTTCCTGATCTATCTGGTTGCACTAGACTTCGACAGCTATATCTAAATAACAATAGCATTTCTGGTTATATAGAAGGAAGCTTACGGTATAATACGACTATATCTATTATAGACTTAAGTAACAACAGCCTATCGTCCGCAACTGGACCAAAAATAATCAGTGATCTATTCGAGAACTACACGTTGAATCCTAGAAGTGGCGTTTCAGTCAACTTGCTAGGTAATTCCACAACTGGACTTACTAGAGATTCTATAATCAACGACGGTACAGACGGAGACAATAGCACAGCTAATAAGTTGAGCTTTTTGGAAAACTTCTGGACTATTCTAGTATAAGGAAAAAGATATGGCGCAAGGATTTGTAAGAGACTTAAACTTCCAAGAAAGTGATACAGGTGCTTTAGACAGAGGCATCTTAGATAATTTAGGAGGCATAGACATAACTAATGATCTATTACTCTTCGATGGTAATACCAAATTCAGGGCTAAACTTCTTGCCGCTGACTATAGTGTCGCAAATAACATCGTCACAGTAACGGGCGAAGGTAAAGTTGCATTCTCGGATGGCACAAAACTATCTCTAACAGCCAATCCTAACACATTTAATCACACAGTCTTCAACTCTAATGGAGTAGACAAGTTTCAGGTTAAGAATTCTAGTAACTCTACAATAACTCCTTCTGGAATACTTCGCAGAAATGATACAGTAACAGGAATAAACTTAGGCAATCTAAGTGTTAAGAGATTGCAGACCAGTTCTGCATCAACCTCTGGTGTTAGCGCAGATGCCGACTCTGGTGGTGACGTATTTAATCAATTTACCATTAACTCCCAAGTTGCTTATATAGAATCGCAGATAGGACTTTTCTATTATAAGAGAGGAAGAATTCCTAGAAACTATGAGTTAAGTACGTTTAGTCAGAAAATTAATTTTGAAGGATCATTGACTATAAAAGATAGCGCCGCTACTGGATCCTCTACACCAACTAATAGCACACCAGGCCTTTTCATCGTAGATGCTAATGCACCCGATACTGTACCAGTTCGTGCATTCAGTGATTCGTCTAATCCGTGGTCAGAAGTAACAAATGCTCTACATACGGATGAAGATAATGCTGTAGCTAACGTTTTAAACTTTTCTCCTGCAGGATCATACGCTGGTGACACACCTAATATAGAAAGTGTTAATGCCGCCGGTTCTGGTGTGACACTACTAGTGACTACCAACACGGCAGTATCCGCTGCCACAAAAAAGCTAGCCGTTCAGATTAACGGCGAGCCTTTCTTTTTACTACTAGCTCCTTAATCTTTTACTAATACCTTGTAACTAGTTCCCCCATAAGATATCGGGAAATATTTGGCAGCAGTCGTTGGCGCAGAAATCGCTGATATGTTACCACTCGGTACAGTCAATGTTAGAGATCCAAAAGATAACCCCTCAACTTCTAAATTAGCCTTAGAGGGTGGCGTAGCAAGACCCAAGGCTGTACCAGCAAATGGCGGTGCAGTGTTCAGAGGAATAATACAGAACTCTTTATTCACTGAGCCAGGATTACTGGATATGAAGACCACTGTCGCTGCCGCATTTAATGGAGCAGTTAAAGCTGAACTGAGCGTGATTGTTTTAGTGGCCACATTGATGGCAGTAACTGTTACTCCGGTTGCTATTGATCCAGCATACTGAGCATAATGACCAGTCGCTATACCATCAACACTGGTTAGAGTTACGAGCGTAGCTCCTGAAGCACTTGTACTAGCTACTTCTTTACCATACACTCCTCCACACTGAAGAACAACAGACTTATCTTCTAAGCCTCTACTAGCATAGATTGCGGCTATACTATTACCGCTGTTCAATGAAGTGCTATTACTTAAGTAATCCTGAACAGTAATGTTATTCTGAGTTGCACTAACTATTGTGGACGATAACACCCGCATTGCTTGAGTGCCGGCACTACCGTTAGGTTCCATGCCGAAAAGTAGATGATCTCCATAAACTCTGTTGGGCGAAACTGGAGCACCAGCTATCTGAAACAATGATCCAGTCGTTGCTTGGCTAGAACTCAGTCTATAGAGTCCCAATAAACCTTCATTCTTCCATATCATAGCACTAAACGTGCCAGCTACAGCAGTACTAGAGTCAGTTTCTATTGTATCCTTTACATAGGCGTTAACACCATCTATCTGTAGTATCTGATAAGTGTAGTACACATTTGTCGCTTTCTCGAATACTATCCAATCTCCTACTTTACAGCCAGTCCAGTTAGCGGCAGAAATTTTACCAAAAGTATCTGAGACGGTTACAGTCTTCATAGTAACCGTAGTGGCACTACCGGACACAGACACAAGCTTATTACTAAGAAGTGTCGGTGGAATATAAGGAGCTGATAGTGTGTTATTCACTCTAATAGGAAAAGATGATGTCTGATTCAAAGCGCCCGCTTTATTGTCATCGAAATATTTGTATGTGTATGGACCAAATACTTGATTCCTATCGAATGTTGAGTAAAGGAAATTAAATGGCAGTCTCTGACTATTATTAGTAGCTTCACCAAAACGCTTAGTTCTATAGTTCGTGTTATTACCTGGATCTGGATACCAAAGTGTGTATCTCACTTTCAGTCTGTTGCCTAATTTTTGAGGAGTGAATACGATAGGAGTTTCAATTATTGTTTGACCCAGCGTAAATGAGAATGTTGCACTGGTTCCAGTTATTACACCAGAAACTACACAGGTTTTGTTAACGGTATCCACAGATTGTACTACATAACTTGCATTACCATTAACTAGCATTTCCTTACATACATATGTTGCTTTGATAGCCACACCACCAGAAACTCCAGAAGCCAAGTTTATAGTAGTATTAGTGCCATCATTCGACATACTTAGACTGGTCATCGCAACACTATTCGCATAAATACTTTTAACAGTGGTAAAGTTATCAGAACCGGAGGCATCAACGACATCTTCTTCTATGATAAATAGACCAGTAGAGTCCCATATTTGATTATAGACACCAGACAGATATCCAGTCCACTGAATAAGACCGTAAGTGTTAGGAAGAGAAGGATGTAGTTTAGCGGAGAATTCGAAAACTCCGTCGTTCCAGAAGTCAACAGGAAAAATCATATCAACATAATCTTGATTTAAAGCTGTTGAAAATAAATTATTTCCTAGAGAGGCTATAGCACTCGTAGTTGATCCACCAGTCGTTGCGGCAGTTGGGGTAGCTTTGATTCGATCAGAAGGAACGAAACGTGCTATAGGTCCATCACCGCCTTCTATCCAGGGCGGATTGCCTAAGACAGATTTGAAGTTACTGATATTATCTTGTAGAGTTCGCCTAGGCTGAATCTCTAATGTAGTATTAGCAAGAGAGGTAAACGTGACTAAACTATCGTTCAATGCGGCTAAGTCAGTTGATTGTCCATCAGCGTTCACGCTGTCTGCTAGTCCAGTGTTTCTAAGCCCTTTTGTAGCGGATATATCGTCTACAGTGAAGCCACTAGCCGCACCATTTTCGTCTAGTGCTGCCGATATATTATCAAGCACATTAGATAGGGCGGAATCGGGATTGGTTAGATCCTTTAAATTTTTGTCTGCTCTCAGACCGAACTTTAGGTATTTTGTTGACATTTTGAATCCAGTGTTGTTAAATGGGTCGTTATCATTATTTATAAATACATGTAGCATAGACTAGGGAAAAAACATGGCAATTAAAGCAAATATTATAATCGATCAAGGGACCGATTTCTCTGCTCTTGTTGATGTATCAACGTCAACAAACACTGTATATGACCTAACGGGTTATTCAGTGGCGGGTCAGATGAGAAAAAATTACGCCTCGAGTAGTGCAACGACATTCGGTTGTTCGCATAACGGAGCATTAGGACAGATATCAATGACTTTGACTAAGACTGTAACTACTGCCTTAGAACCGGGCAGATACTTATATGATATCGAAATAACTTCCGCTGGTGGGGCAGTCACACGTGTTGTACAAGGCACGTCTACTGTAACTCCTGGTATGACAAGGGTTTAATGATATGCCGATTAATCAGAATATAAAAGCAAAATTAACACCTAACCAGAATCTTCTGGTTACTAATTATCAAATTAACGCTGCCACTATTAGATTAGGTGATCTATTTAATGTTGACGCCACAGGTCAGACTGATGGAGCAGTTATTGTGTATAACGCTACGACAGCAAAATGGGTAGCTACCACACAAGTGGAAAATATAAATACAACTATAAACGGAGGCAACTTTTAAATGTCTATAATCAAGATCAAAAGATCCAGTGGTGTTGCCGCACCAAGCGCACTCGCATTAGGCGAATTCGGTTACACATACGGCACTGGAACACAAGCAAATGGCGGTGATAGACTTTACTTAGGTACAAGTGGAGAATCAGGTGGCGTTGCAAACGCAATTGATATTATTGGTGGTAAGTACTTTACCTCAAAACTAGATCATGCACTTGGAACACTTACTGCATCCTCAGCTATCATTACAGATGCCAACAATAAGATCGATATTCTTAATGTTGACAATCTAACGCTCAATCTAAACACCATAAGCTCCACAAACACTAACGGTAATATCATAATCGATCCCGTTGGTACTGGTAAAATTCAACTAGATGGACCAGTAGAGTTCTCATCTACGACACAATTACTTGGGTTGGTAAATGCCAACGGCGGTATTGCTGTTGATACGGATAAGTTCACAGTAGCAGGAGACGGTACTGGTAATACAACAATCGCAGGCACGTTAGGCGTTGCAGGCGAGACAACACTAGCTTCTGCAATAGTCAGTGACCTTACTAATAATCGCATTGTAATCGCTGGCACATCTGGCGCAATCGAAGACAGTAGCAACTTAACATATGACGGTACGACATTCACAGCAACCTCAGCCACACAACTTACTGGCGTAGCTACTGTAACAGGTCAATTGAATGTAGACAATATTCGTGTTGATGCTAATACTATATCTTCAACTAATACTAATGGCAATATTGTATTAGATCCAGTTGGTACTGGATATGTCACAGTCACTGGAACTAATGCATTAGTTATTCCTTCTGGTACTAATGCTCAACGAGCACCGAATACGACTGGAGCAATTCGCTTTAACACAAATAACACACAGTTCGAAGGATACACTGGATCGAACTGGTCGTCTTTAGGTGGAGTAAGATCAGTTGACGGGTTTACATTCATTCTCGCTGAATCATCTCCTGCCGCTTCTGATGACGTTCTACACTTCTATGCAAGTAATGCCGCTAATAATGCCGCAGTAGAAGTCTCTCAGTTAGACATCGTATCGCAAAGATTACTACAAACGACAACTTCAACTAGTAACACGACAGGCGCATTAACAGTTGCCGGTGGTGTAGGTATCGCTGAAAACTTAAACGTTGGTGGAGACACAATATTTACTGGAGACTTACTAGTCAAAGGTGGTGATGTAACTACTAACCAAACTACTTTCAATCTACTCAACACTAATGCTACTACAATTAATGCATTTGGTGCAGGTACTAATATCGGAATTGGTACAGGCGGAGTTGCAGGTGGTGACACTAACATCGGACACGATCTAACAGTTGTTGGTAATCTAGATGTCGGTGGAGGAAACTTCACAGTAGCAGCCTCATCGGGTAATGTCGAAATGGCTGGCAATATGATTGTCGGCGGTAACTTGACAGTCAACGGCACTAGAACTGTTGTTAATGTCGATACGTTAGATGTCGAAGATGCAATGATCAGACTTGCTAATGGCAACACATCAGATGCAGTCGATATTGGTTTCATAGGTAGATTCAATGATGGTGCTGATAAATTAGCTGGTATCATTAGAGATGCAACCGATAACGAATTCTACATTTTTGATGAGTACATAGATTCAGACGTTGAAGATAATGTTATTGATAGAAGTCATGCTTCTTTCAGCCTAGCACATGTAAACGTAGATACAATCAACTTCGCACAGAAGTCGTTTGCACTAACTGGTGATGTAGCTGGTACTATCAACATGTCTGACATGGGTACTACTAACCACAGCATGGCTGTTACGATTCAGGCAAACTCTGTTGCTCTTGGTACTGATACCACCGGCAATTACATTGCTACTGTTGTTCAAGGTACTGGTGGACAGACAGACAATAACAGTACTACTTCAAACGGTATTGTTATAACTGGATCAGGATCAGAAACTTCTGCCGTAACTGTAAAAGCTAATGTAGCTGATGCCGCAGGTGGTATTGGTACGAGTACGTACAATGCTACTAACTTTGATGTTTCTTCGGGTGGACTAGTAACGATTGATACCATCGATGGTGGATCGTTCTAAATACAATTAAGATATAAGAATAGTACGTTAGGTATATACCTTTAAGCGTTACTATCTTTATTAACAAGCTACATAGCTTATTATATCAGGTGTGAGGGCAGATGTCAACTATTAAATTAAAACGCAGTGCGGTTGCTAGTAAAGTACCGACAACTGGGTCACTAGCACTAGGTGAGGTTGCACTCAATACTCACGACGGTCGCATATATATCAAGAAATCGGTTGCTGGAACAGAGTCCATAGTTGGATTCGCAGGAACTTCTGTATCAGAACATAACATGTATGTAGTTGCCTATACTGGTGACAACACGACAAGAACTTATGCATTACCATCTCTTCCCAAAGCAGATCAATACATCTCAGTATATCTCAATGGTGTTCTTCAGCACATAACAGAATACTCTTTCAGTGGTCAAGTACTCACATTCAATGGTGCACCACTAGCTACAGATGAAATAGAAATCAGAATACTTGACGTACTAACGTCTAGTGTTGCGTTAAGAGATTACAAAACATTCCTATACACATTCTCCTCAGCACAGACATCATTCACTGGAGCTGATGATAATAACCAAACGTTAGCTTATGACGCAGGCAAGGTCGAAGTATTTGCCAACGGTGTTAAGCTTATAGACGGAGGTGACTACACAGCGACTAACGGTACCCATATTGTTTTAGAGCAAGCAATTGCCGCAGGAACACTATCAATAACAACTATGGCTCTTGCGACATTTGTCGATAACGATATAATAAAGCCTGTAAATACTCCACTCACTTCAACTTCGGCAAACCAGGTAGTCGATACATTCTCAGGAGCTAGATATCGAACCGCTAAATATGTCGTGCAGATGACAAGCGGAACAAGGTATCACTCTACAGAAGTAATACTAATTCACGATGGGACAACAGTATATATGACCGAATATGGAACAATATTTTCGAACTCTAGCTTAGGAACTGTCGGAGGTGATATTAGCGGTGGCAATGTGCGATTACTAGTCAGTCCTACCTTAGCAAATACAACAATTAAAGCGCAACGTATACAGGTGGCAGTGTAATGGCAACTAGAGTAAAATCATCCCAGATACTAGACGGATCAATCGTAGCCTCGGACTTACATTCAGCAATTGCTATCAGTACAACAGCCGCAGGCTCATTCGCTTCATTGACAGCTAACGGCGGTGTAGTAGTAGATAACATCACAATAGATGGAACTACACTGGCTTTAAGCTCTGGAGACCTAACACTAGACGTTGCAGGAGATATCATCCTCGATGCTGATGGTGGAGACTTCAAATTTAGAGATGGCGGCGCAGGATTTTTCACTATCTCTAATAGCAGTCTCGATACTGTATTAAAAGTTATTCAATCAAACGAAGATTTTATTATTAGAGGTAATGATAACGGTAATGAAATCACAGCCCTTACCCTTGATATGGCAAATGCAGGTCGTGCGACATTCAACGAGAACGTTATTATTAATGGCAATTTGACAGTAGAAGGCACAAGAACATTACTCAACGTAGCAACACTTGACGTTGAAGATAAGAACATTACCCTTAACTATCACGCAAGCAATGATACATCAGCAAGTGCCGGTGGCGCTGGTATCACGATACAAGACGCTGTTAACGCAAGTACTGATGCAAGCATTCTTTGGGATGCTTCGGGCGACAAGTTCACATTCTCACACTCCTTAAGTGTAGGATCAACTGTTAACATAGTCACATCAGGCTCTTCTTTATTCCCAAGCTTAAAAATTGATAATAATGGATTTTTAGGTTCTGCCTCAGTAACGGATGCCTTACAATTTCAAACAAGTGGAGACCTACAAGCTAAAACTAAAATAGGAATAGGCATAGACCCAGTAGAGATACTAGATATTAAATCAGTTTCAGGTGATGCAAGAATAAGATTAGATGCTCCTAGTGGCTCTGACACAGAGATTAAATTCTTTAATGCAGGTGCGGCTCAGTACACAATAGGACACGATGACGCTACAGATAATTTTGTAATAGGTAGTGCTGATGTTGATACTCCTTTAGTCTCAGTTAAAAAATCTGGCAACGTTGGTATAGGAACAAATGATCCAACATACAGGCTAGATGTTCTTGAGGCAACAGGCAATGGTTTACGAATAAAAGCTGGCGATCAGCTCACTGATGTCGCTTTAAGTGTAGGTTCAGCAGGTACGGCAGATAAGTTTGTAGTAAAGGCAGGCGGAAATGTTGGTATCGGAACAGCTTCTCCTCAAAAGAGTTTGCATGTAGTGACAAACTCATCTACTACCAATGATACAGTAGATGTTGTGAGAATAGTAGCACAGTCAACTGGTACTCCTCTCGTAGGCTTTGGCCCTACTATTGAGTTTAGAGCCGAACGTGGTGGAGCAACGGCTGACAGTGTAGGAAGGCTCGGGTTTGTATCAGATGTAATGACAGCATCCAGAGTAGATGGTGCGTTTGTTATTGAAACGGCTATTGACGGTGCCTTTACGGAACGACTGAAGATTAACTCCCTTGGTGTGGCTACCTTTAGTGGCACAGTGACCGTAGATCATGAAGCTGGAGGGGTACATAGCAACTTAAGAATTGACAAAGGTGAAACTGGCAGTGGTAAATTAAGTTTTCATAATTCTGGAACTCAGCTTTCATATATATCACTCGATGCCGCAGAGGATATGTATTATTATGGGGCTTCTGGAGTAGACCAAATATTCTATACTCACGGTGCATTAGCTTTAACATTAACATCTGGTGCGTCTACCTTTGTTGGCACAGTAACAGCCAACTCAGGTTTAACTGTAGGAAATTCTAACATAGGTAGTAACTCATCACACCTTGCTAATCTAACAATTAATAATAATGCACATATCGGCACTACATATAATTCGTCCGCTATTCAAATCGCTACAACGGGTAACGTTACATTTAAAGCTCCTGACCTTAATCTAACCGCAGATAATGCTCGGCTTGTAATTGAAGAAACTGATGGTACAGATATATCCTATCTTGGTGATCATACTGGAGCGGGTCAAGGCGCTTTATTTTTATACAATCATGGTGGAACCGCAACTGTTAAGTTGACGGCGGATAGCCATGCCAATTATATTAATAATGGAAATAAGTTTGGCATCGGAACAGCTACTCCACAAGCTGACCTCCATGTAGAAGGAACAGCCCTTCTAAAAGAAGCGATGCTCAAAGAAATTGCTAAAGATATTAGTATTACTGTAGTAGACGTATTTGTCTATGATACTAGTAGAGACTCAGACGGTGGAGCTTGGAGAAAGCGCACACAGCACACATCTTGGTACAATGAGTCATTGAACACAGCTATTAGAGGCCCTAGAAAAGAGTTTCCTGCTGTAGCTATTATTGCCATACAAAATACGAAGCTTTACATATACGATGGCGATGACCCTGATATGCCAATGTGGATGGTTTTTGACTCTAACTTAAAAGACATTCTAGGTGGTGCCTCAGCAAGTGGCGGAGCCTGGTTCGAAAACGTTGAAGCTTTGAATGGAGAATTGTTTGTAGCAAGTGTATCAGGACATTCTCCATACTTATTTGAGACAAACTTCATATCTGAAAAAGGAAGAATGACGGATAATAGCAATGAGTATTGCTACTATGGAAATATCGAACAGAGAAATGATGGGCTAGGCATGTACATCGATAATAGTGGTGGAATCGCTTTCTTATATACCAGAGGCGTAACAGCAAAAGCTTTACCTAATTCACCAATTGATATCGCAACTGGTTTACCTATGCCGACTGTAGCGGTTTCTACCGGTCGTGGCGTTTCTATTAAACACACAGATGGTAGAATAGTGGATCTGGCTTGGTCTACTGATGTATTTAATCACGTAGCTTTCACTAAAGATAATAGTTTAATCGCAAGTGGCGTAGGATGGTACGGCATTGGTTCTATACCTCAAGTTGATACTGACTTTAACGCTGGTTGGACTGGTAAAACTGGTGTACGACCTTTTGCGTCTTATAACGACGGTAGTTCTGATCTTATGCTTGTAGGTGGTGCTACTATATCTGGAGTAACTGGTGGCGAAAGACGAGGTATTGCGACAGATGCTGGTTTAACACTACTGCGAGAAAGCAAAGTTGAGCCCACTGCGGGTGCAGTAGCACATATAACTAAAGATTACAACACAGGTTGGATGATAGGTGATACGAAGTTAGCTCTTTCGTCCACTGATGCTACGAATCCTGCCGGTGCTGAGTTGGTGACGAATGGTACGTTTGGTAGTAATACGAGCGGGTGGGCAGGAACAAGCGGGGCGTCTATATCCCTAGTGTCTAATACAATGGAAGTAACTGGCGTAGGTTATGGTTCTCAAGGAATAACCACAGTAGTTGGTAAGGTCTATGTAGTAAGCTACGATTATATAAGAGTAGGTGGCATTAATGGTAAGTTATATATAGGCACTGCTAATAATAATGGTAGCATAGTTTCCACAGGTGCTTTGTCATCTTCAGGGTCTTATGCAACAACATTTACTGCTGTCGGTACAACAACCTTCTTGAACTTTAGGACTGACTCTTCGGGTGATACTCGGTGGGATAACATCTCAGCACGCCTAGCAGAATCAGACCGCAGTTATAATGACAAAGGTATCCAAGTATTCGGTACAGTCACTAAGACGGCTGTAGCAACGGGTACTGACCTTGTGGGGTACAGCGGATTTGACGGCAGTAAGTATCTTTACCAACCTTATAACAGTACCCTAAACTTTGGTACTGGAAATTTTGCTTACACATTTTGGCATTCATGTCTTGCTTCTGGCTCCGATAGACTATGGTTATCACACGGAAAATACAACACAGCAGGAAGTGGTTTAAACGTTCTTCAACTTAATTCCTCCGGATCTGGCGATCAGGCTCAGTTTTATATTGGTAATTCTGGGCAAGGAGCTATAGCTGTACAGGGAGTTGAGGGACGTGGTTACCAGCAATGGGTAGTAACTCGTAAAAGCGGAGTCTTTTACGTTTATCGAAATGGAAAACTAGAAGGGTCTATCGTTAATAGTGGAAACGTAAATCTTTCGAGTCAGTCTATTAAGGGGTTATATCTTGGTGCTGGATATACCGGCAGTAGCGTATTCGCATATGGTGCAGGTTCACTAGCCCTCATCCGCATCTCAGCGGACGCACCAACCGAAAAGCAGATCAAAGAAATGTATGAAGATGAGAAACATCTTTTCATACCAGGAGCACAATCAACATTTTACGGCACATCAAATGCAGTGGTAGCCATAGATCAGGACGATTCTACGGAAATACTTCACGTTGGAACATCATCAGGTCGATCAGACTTTCAAGGATTACGCAGAGTGAATAATACAACAACAGCGGTCGGAGCGGCACTGTCTGCTCATGACGGACTTGTGATAGAGGAATAATCATGACAATTAAGATAAGTAAACCGGAAATAAATGTAAGAGAGAGACTGAAGGAGTTGCAAAAGCCTAGCGGCATTGCAGGTGAAGCAATGCTTCGTGCTGAGACACCACAAGAACAGTTTGGACTGATCGGTGCTGGAAGAAAAAACTTCACTAGAAATGGAGCTATGCAAATATGGCAAAGAGGTACATCATTTTCCGGTAATGACACTGATGCTAATGACTACTTCGCTGATAAATGGTTTATGGGAACCAACACAAACGCCATAACTATTGCAAAGCAAAGCGGAGTATCTATTCCGGGTCTGGGTACTAAAAACAACACTCTTAAATTGACCCTAGGTGCTACTGCCGGCTTTGATTTATATCAAGCATACGAAGATTGGGAACATCTTAGCAATAAAACAGTAACGATCTCATTCTGGTACAGACACACAATGCCATCACTGGTGATAAGACAATACAGCACCAACAGCTGGGCAACAGTACCTTCTTCTGATGAATGGGCATACTTTTCAAAAACTTTCACTCTCGGAACTTTAGTTGCAGGGTCAAGAGCCGCAAATACTGCTACTATAGGTTTTTGGTCAAATAGTGTTAATGGCGTTAGTGGAGATACCTTCGAGTTCACAAACTATCAACTAGAGATCGGCTCAACAGCTACACCTTTCGAACACCTCTGTTATGGTGAAGAACTAGCGTTATGCCAACGTTATTACACTAGGATTAATGTTAAGGTATACTCATATATCACTGAAGTGCAAAAACATGGCGGTAATCAATATAGAGCGGCAATACACTTACCGACACCAATGCGAATAATACCATCAATATCTTTTGCTGGTTTGGCAACTTGGTATGGCTCAGGAAGTTTGTCGGCTGGGTTCTCAGCAATTGTTTCTGGATATACTCCAGTGCAGGGCGATATTTCAATAATGCCCCTAACACTGACCCCAACTAGTATGGTCTTAGCAAATTTTCAGGTAGGTATGCTATCGGCCGATAATACGGCTAATACACAGTATCTAGCTTTTTCCGCTGATGTGTAATATGTGCTTCCCACATAGCATAAATACTATTAATATAGGAGAGTAACAAGTGGCAACGACTAAAGCATTAGAACTAGCACAATTTGGTACAGGTTTAGTAGTAGACCACACAAATGGTGCCCGAACTACGATAGGCAATACAATACTGTCGGGTGAATTGCATGGTCCTTCTACATTTGTAATCGATCCTGCTACAGTAGGAAATAACACTGGTATAGTTCAGATCAAGGGCGATCTGCAAGTACTAGGAACGACAGTAACACTATCGTCTACGACACTAGATGTCGCAGACTTAAACATCACTGTTGCCAAGGGTGCCGCAAACTCAGCCGCAGCCGACGGTGCAGGACTTACAGTAGACGGAGCGTCTGCTACAATAACTTACACATCTTCCGGTGACCGCTGGAATATGAACAAATCGTTAGCCGCTAATATCATTGGTAACGTCACAGGTACAGTTTCTAGTTTAGCAAACTTAGATACTGATGACTTATCAGAAGGTAGCTCAAATTTATATTATACAGTAGCACGAGTTAACACGGCTATTGACGCAAGAGTAAACAAAGGATTCGTAGACGCACTTAATGTCGATGCAGACACATTAGATTCTATCGACTCTACAGGATTTGACGCCGCCGGTACTGCACTAGCACTAGCCATAGCTTTGGGATAAAAACATGCCGAATACATTTAAAAATTATACTAGCACATCAGTTGGAACGGGTGCAACAACAGTTTATACAGTTCCAAGTGGTACAGTAGCCGTTACGGTAGGCCTCAACATTGCCAATCGAACTACAAATCAAATCACAGTTGATGTTCAAGCCGCAGGGGCATATCTTGTTAAAGATACTCCGATACCTGCAGGTGCTGGACTATCTGTACTAGACGGGAAGATAATACTGGAGACTTCTGACACGCTGATCGTAACAACGAACACGGCGTCAAGTGCCGATGTAATACTTAGTGTGCTGGAGCAAAGCTGATGAGCAAACAGACGGACTTAGTCGATTTCTCGCAAGATGGAACGCTAAACGGGACAGGTGACTTATCTTTAGGTAACGCAACTCTTACTGGATATCTTAGAGGTCCTGCTACATTCACTATCGATCCTGCAGTTCATGGTAACAACAGTGGATTAGTTATCATTGCTGGTAACTTACAAGTAGACGGCACTCAAACAACAATCAACTCAACTACAATGGACGTTGACGACCTCAACATCACTGTTGCTAAAGGGGCAGCCAATGCGGCAGCCGCAAACGGTGCGGGACTAACAGTAGACGGAGCTTCTGCAACTTTAACCTATGTAAGTGGAGGCGATAACTGGGCGTTTAACAAGAACTTAGCCGTCGCAGGACTTCTAACTACCAACGGTGAATTACAGGTTAATGGCACAGGATCTGTCGCCGTATTTGAAGCAACAGACGGGGCAGCTTATATTCAGATTAAAGATGATGACGGAACTTCTGGTTTTATAGGAGTTGATGCAGGGAAAATGGTGTTCCAAACTCCGGGGTCAAGTTTTTCTAGTAAACTTGTTATAACTAGTACCGGCGATGTTGGTATTGGAGAAACTTCTCCTGATGGTTTATTACATCTAAAAGGTGGAACAGCAACAGGTGACGCATCTCATATCTTATTTGAGAACACGCAAGGTAGTAAAGTATTTGCTATAGGTGGCGGTTCAACAGGGATAACCAACACTAATCTATTCTTTAGAAACGTAACTGATAATACAAGGCCTATGGTTATTACTGATGCGGGTAATGTTGGTATCGGAATAGATGCTCCTGATAATAAACTTGATGTTAATTTTAGTATTACAGGTGAAGGTAGTCAAGAAGGTGGTATTAAGATACAAAATGCACGTGGTGTAGCTAATGATATTGCGCCTTTA
>Ga0208814_1000156_pt1 | contig 49171 bp, 56 predicted proteins | sample MalvirAntarct_55_FD_184253 | JGI IMG/M metagenome (GOLD analysis project Ga0208814, IMG submission 184253) | Marine viral communities from the Global Malaspina Expedition - Malaspina viral metaG Antarct_55 (SPAdes) (version 2) | ecosystem: Environmental > Aquatic > Marine > Oceanic | place... | reverse complement strand
GCATGTGCGTTGCGTTAAAGACGCACAGGCCTCTGCAGGGTTTTCCGCATCGGGTGGTTTCTGTACTTTGAACGCGCGTTCCGGTGCGCCTGTTCCCGAGGCTGCCCAATCGCGCCCTCTTGGCCAGGGCAATTGAGCAATTTGCCTGGCAACAGCGGTTGGCGACAGCCACGTCACCCCATAACAACAAGGTTCAACCATGTATCGACTCTTACTTGCCGGATCGCTCTTGTTGCCTACCGGACCATTGCTCGCGCAGACGGGCGAGCCGCTCACCCTTGATCCCCTGTTGGTGAGCTCGCCCCGAGCCGAGTCCGACTGGTTTACCTTGCCGATGGCGGTATCCGCCGTGTCGGCGCAGGATCATCCGGGCGAGCAGCTGCTCACCCTCGACAGCTTGCTCGGGCCTGTGCCGGGCGCGCTTTCGCAGAGCCGCTACAACCTGGCCCAGGGAATGCGCTTGTCTATTCGCGGCTTTGGTTCCCGTTCTAGTTTTGGCGTTCGTGGCGTGCGGGTGCTGGTCGACGGGGTGCCCCTGACCATGCCTGACGGGCAGACCGAAATGGATGGGCTGGATACTTCGTTGGTGGAGCGCATCGAGGTGATCCGTGGTCCCTCGTCGACCATTTACGGCAATGCTGCCGGTGGCGTCCTGGCGATCCAGACGCGGCAGCCAGGGGATACACCGTTCACGCAGGTCGAGATGACCGGCGGCGAGCTGGGCTATCGCCGCATGCGCGCGGAAACCAGTGGCAGCGCCGGATCGCTGGGCGCCTTGCTCGCGGTCAACGCCACACAGCTCGACGGCTATCGCACGCACGGTACCGCCGAAACCAACCACCTCACCGGCAAGCTGCTCTGGCAAGGGGAGGGCGGCACGCTCGGCCTCACCCTGCATGCGATCGACAACCGAGCCGAAGATCCCGGTGGGCTGAACCTGGACCAGGTCCGGGCGGAGCGTTCCCAGGCGCGGCCGCAGAGCCTTCAGTTCGATGCTGACGAAACTGTCGAGCAGCAGCGCCTCTCGCTGGTCTGGGATGGCCAGGCCGCTGGCGGCGATACCTACCAGTTGCGCAGTTATTACGGCCAGCGCGAGTTCAGCAACCGTCTCCCGTTGCAGAACAACGGCCAGACCGCCTACGACCGCTGGTTCGCCGGAGTGGGCGCTCAGCGCACCTTTCACCGTGAGCTGGCGGGCTTGCCCCATCAGTTGACCGTCGGGATGGACCTGGAAAGCCAGCGGGATGAGCGCTCCCGTAACGACAACCTGCCCGGCGGCATCACCGGCGCCCTGACTCAGCGCCAGCGCGAAACGGCAGACAGCCGGGGTGTGTTTATCGAAGATCAGCTGAGCCTTGGCGAAGCCTGGCTGCTCACCGCCGGCGTGCGCTATGACAGCGTGCGGCTCGAAGCCAAGGACCGCTACCTGAGCGACGGCGATGCCTCGGGCGAGCGCAACCTGGACGACTGGAACTACAGCTTGGGGCTGAGCCGACAACTGGACGCCCATCATGTGGCGTACATGCGTTATGCGACATCGTTCGAGACGCCGACCATCAACGAAATGGCCAACCCAACCGGGGGCGGTTTCAACCCATCGCTTGGCGCGGCGCAGGCGGTCAACCGCGAAATAGGCTTCAAAGGTGAGCATCCGGGATTGCGCTACGAAGCAGTGCTCTACAGCATGCGCATCGAAGACGAGCTGGTGCCGGAAGTCGATGGGCGCACCTTCTACACCAACGCCGGCCGTTCCAGCCGCGACGGTGTAGAACTCAGTGGGGACTGGCTGATGGGTCGCTATTGGCGCTTGACCGGCGCCTGGAGCTACCACCGCTACCGTTTCGACCAATTCCAGGGCTACGACGGTAACCGCATCCCGGGGATACCGAAACAGAGCTTGTTCGCCGAGGTCAGCTATGACCGCGACGACTGGTATGCACGGGTCAATGTCAATGCCCATGGCCATCAGTACGCGGACAACGCCAACCTCGACCGCGTTGCCGGCTACGCAGTAACCAATGCCCGCCTGGGCTGGCGGATGGTGTGGGGCGATCAGCGATGGGAGCCCTACATCGGCATCGACAACCTGTTGGACCGCGACTACTACGACAACCTGCGTATCAACGATAGCTTCGGCCGCTACTACGAGCCTGCTCCAGGGCGGACGATCTATGCGGGAGCGAAGCTGACGTTCAACTAATGGCCTGAATCTTGGGGCGATGCGCTGTGGGTGCGTTCGCAGCTATCAAGCTGCGCGGCGATCGGTCGATATCAAACCGAGAGGTCGTATCGCATGAGCCACCACTCGCATCCTCCCTTTTCCGAGCGCGTCAGCCAACATGCAGCGACTTCTGGTTTGCCTTGTATGCGTGTTTGCCCTGTCAGTCTTGGGGTGGGGTAGCGCCAATTCCTATGCGTTACCCATAACCGACCTTTCAATCGCGCAGTCTTTCGACAACCGGGATATCAACCTCGAGTATCTGGTTGCGCCTGATTCCGAGACATTCAGCGCAGTAGCCGGCGCCGCCTATGCGGGTGCATGGCAATCAAACGAAAAACCGACCCTCAACATTGGCTACCAGCCAGCGGGGGCATGGGTGCGTTTTCACCTCGTCAATCCCAGCCCGGACGCGGTGCGGCGCTTGCTCCTGATCGACTGGAGCTTTGAAAGAGTCGAAGCGCGAGTGCTGGGCCATGCCAGTGGTGGCTGGTCGGAGGTGGTCAGCACCGGCAGTACTGTCACCCCGTCAGAACGGGCTCTCAAGAGTCCAGTACTGGTTTTGCCTCTCACGCTGCCGCCCGGTGCAGCTGAGGTTTACCTGCGTTTGCAGGCAACTCAGCCCATGGTTCTTCCCATTCGGCTCATCGACCTGGCCGCCTTCAATCTGGAAGAGCGTAACGAGAACCTGCGTATGGGCGCTTTCTTTGGCGCCATGCTGGTCATGATGCTGTACAACGCCTCGCTTTTTATATTCACCAGAGACCGGTCGTATATCTCCTACTGCTGGTATCTGGCGTCGGCCGCGTTCTATGTCGCAAGCGAGTATGGCTACGGTCCGTACTTCCTTTGGTCAGACTGGCAATGGTTCGCCCAACGCTCGAACTTCCTCTCCGTCAGCTTGGCATTCCTCGCAGCAGGTCTTTTCGAACGGCAGTTTCTGAACCTCAAGGGTGAAGGCGGCTGGGTTCTGCGTCTGAGCAATCTGGTGATTGCTTACTGGGGTGTCGCCGCGCTGGTATCTGTCGTTAACCCTTGGGCCATGGGCTACCTCTATATCGAGCACGGCGGCTTCATTACCTGTGTACTGGCCTTATCAATCGCTTTCCTCGTCTGGTTGCGGGGTAATGCCTCTGCAGGTTTCTTCCTCGTCGCGTGGTCTGGGTTGGTTGCGACCACGCTGTGCCTCACGTTGGCAATGGCAGGCTTGATTCCCATGAGCAGCTACGTGCGTTCCGCTCAACTGATAGGCTTCGTACTGGAATTCCTGCTTCTATCCATCGCGTTGGCCGATCGCATCAACCGAGAAAAAGCCTCCCGTTTGCGTGCCCAGAAAGCGCTGTTGGTCGCGCAGGAGCAAGCCAATGCACTGCTCGAAGACCGAGTCGCTTCGAGAACGCACCAGTTGGAGCAAGCTAATCAGGAGCTTCGTCGGTTGAGCAGCACCGATCCGCTCACTGGCGTCAGCAATCGACGCGGCTTCGAGGAACGGGTGAGCGCCTCGATCGAGCGGGGCCGTGCGGAAGGCCAGTGTCTCGCCTTCCTGATGCTCGACATCGACCACTTCAAGCGTATCAATGACCAGTACGGTCATGGTGTGGGGGACGAATGTCTCGCTGTGCTGGGCGCTACGCTTGCGACGTTCAGCCGACGCGATAACGAGTTTGCGGCTCGTCTTGGCGGAGAGGAGTTTGCGGTAATTTTCTACGGCATGAGTGCAGCTAGTGCTGAGGCCATTGCCGAAAAGATTCGGGTCGCTGTGGCCGAGCTGGAGCTTGAACTGCCTGCCAGTTCTATCCGCTTTTCGGTCAGCATCGGCGTCGCTGCCTGGATTCCCACGACGGGCGACAGCCCACTAACCTACGCCAAAGCTGCCGACGAGGCCTTGTACCGAGCGAAAGCGCAAGGGCGCAATCAGGTTTGTCTGGCGCTTAGTGAGTACGCATGAATAGCAGGGCTCGCTGCGAGAGGAGTCCACTGCAGCTAACCGGCTGAACGCATCCTTTATCTCTCATCCGGCCCCGGCATCAAGCGCTCCAACCGCGGACACGCCCATTCAACGAAAGCCCGCACCCTAGGCGATAGCTGCAAGGCGTGGGGGTAGACCAGTTGGATCGGCAGGTCCTCGGGCTCGTGATCCCGAAGAAGTCTCACCAGACGACCGTCAGCCAGTTCATTGGCCACCTGATAGTGCATCAGCCGTGTGATGCCCACGCCCTGTATACAAGCCAGGCTGGCAGCGCGGATCTGGTTGCAGGTTAGGCGTGGGGTGATTTCTTCGGCCTGTTCCTTTTCACCGTTGCGGTAGTACCAGTGACGCCCCTGGCCGGCGAAGGCGATGCAGGCGTGGTCCTTGAGGGCGACCGGTGTGTCGATGGCCGGGGCGGTGCTCAGGTAGTCAGGGCTGGCACAGGTGACCAGACGGGTGCTGCCGATCTGTCGGGCGACCATTGCCGAGTCGGGCAGATGGCCGATGCGCAGGGCAAGGTCGAGACGTTCGTCCAGCAATTGGACAATCTGGTCACTCAGATGGAGCTCCACCCGAATCGCTGCATGTTCCTTGAGAAACTCGTTCACCAAGGGTGCTACGTAACGCTGACCGAACTCCATCGGCGCGGTGATGCGCAGCAGGCCGCGAACGGCACCGTCGCTGGCCTCCAGGCGCTGCTCCATGTCGGCGAAGTCCGCCAGCATGCGACGGCTCCAGGCGAGATATTCCGTGCCTTCGTCAGTGAGCGCCATGCGCCGAGTGCTGCGGTTCAGCAAGCGCACGCCGAGCTGGCGCTCCAGCGCAGCCAGCGAGCGCACGACTGATGCCACCGACTGCCCGGTGGCCTCGGCCGCTGAGCTCAAACTGCCGTTGTCGACAATCCTCACGAAATTGGCCATCGCCTTGAGCTTGTCCATTGCCACCTTCGATTAGTGCGGTTGCTGCATAGATGTTGTCAGGGTGGCGGCATAGGAGAAAACCGCTTTCCGGTTGAGACTGCAGGGACTGAGGTCTTTGGAGTTTCGCACATGAATCAGTCAGCCAGTCCCGCTCGCATTGTCGCCTATGACCACATCGGCATTCGTGTCAGCGACAGGCCGCGCGCGATGGCCTTCTACCAGGCGCTGGGCTTCGTCGAGAGCGCGAGCTTTCCGCTGTTCGAGGCGAATGAAATGCTCAGCCCGGACGGCGTGCGCATCAACCTGATATTCAATGGCGCGCGTGCTCATGACTCGCACAACGTGCTGCTGGATGCGCCGGTCAAGCGGCCCGGTATGACTCATCCGGCCTTTATCGTCGATGACCTGGAGGCTCTTCAGGGCTGGCTGGACCAGCAGGGCATCGTCATTACCGAGGGGCCGCATCCGATCGGCCCGCGACGGATCGCGCTGTTCATTCGCGACCCCGACGGCAATGTTCTTGAATTCAATCAGCTCATCAGAGGAGGTGCGCAATGAAACTGTACGACCTGGGTCCGTCCGGCAATTGCTACAAGGTGCGGCTGTTCGCAGCGCTGGCAAACATTGATCTGGAGCTGATAGCCGTCGATTTCCTCAATGGCGAACACAAGAGGCCGCCACTTTCCGAACTGAACCCGCTGAGGCAATTACCCATTCTGGATGACGCCGGGCATGTCGTTCGCGACTCGCAGGCCATTCTGGTTTATCTCGCGGGCGCTTATGGCGGCCTGGCGTGGTGGCCGGACAATCCCCGCGGGCAGGCGGAGATCGTGCAATGGTTGTCTTTCACCGCCAACGAGATCCAGCACAGCCTGAATGCAGCGCGGCTGGTGCAGAAGTTCGGTTATCCGCTGGACAAGGCCGCGGCGCTGGCGAAGGCACCGGAAGTGCTCCAACAGCTGGACGACCATCTGCAGCACAACGACTGGCTGGCGCTCGACCGGCCCACCATCGCCGATTGCGCGGTTTACCCCTATGTGGTGCTGGCACCGGAGGGCGATGTGGATCTCACGCCGTATAGCCACGTGGCGGACTGGATGAAGCGATTGGAAGCGTTGCCGGGCTATCTGCCCAAGCCTTGACCCTGCAGCAGCGCAGACTGCACAGGCGACCCGGTAGCGCGGGTCGCCGTTCGCGCTATGGGTTCAGAAGCTGACCACCGTCTTCAGACCCATGACTACCACGTCCTGCGCCTCTTCGAAGCCGCCGGGCTGGTGGAAGTATTGGACGTTCGGCGTCAGCGAGATCGCGGGCGTCAGGGCGACGCGGTAGTAGAGTTCCGCGGGGTATTCCACGTGCGGCACCGGCTCGCCCTGTTCGCGCAGGTGCTTGCGGGCGTCGTCGTTGATCTCCAGGCGGCCGAGGCCCAGGCCGAGCTCGTCATTCGGGCGCGAGGCGAAGGGCGCGGAGAGGATGCCGCCAACCTGCCAGATGCGCTCGATATAGGTCACGTCCGGGTCGGACTGGATGAAGTTGGCGAACAGCTTCAACCGTCGCTCGTCGACCACGCTGCTCTGCCAGATCTGTTGTTCGGCCATCAGATAGCCGCCGGTGGCCTTGTCGTGTTCGGCGGCTGGCGCGCCGGAAAGCGCCATCGGCCGGCCGGCAGCGTCACGGTAGATGTCCTCGAAGTCGCCGGTATTGCGCCAGAGGCCCAGACGGTAGGCGCCGGGTTGGCCGGCGAAGGTCGGTGTCCAGCCCAGTTCGGCAACCGCGTGGTAGCCGGTGATGCCCGAGGGGCTGCCGAAATTCAGGCCCTGCTCGCGCTTGGTGAAACGCGGATTGACCTGATAAAGCGCGGTCTGCAGCGACCACTCTGCGTCCAGCTGGTAGCGCGCGGTGGCGCCCCACTGGCTGATCGGCCAAGTGAACCAGTTCGGCGTGACATAGCCGGGCACCGTGCCGCAAAAGCCGAGGTTCTGGAACGGGCAGGCGAAGGGGTAGATCTCGCCGCTCATGGGCAAACGGCCGAGCTTGACCAGCAGGTGGTCATCGAGCAGCGCCTGTTGGTAATAGAACTGCACCAGCCGGGTGACGCTGCCGTAGCCGTGGATTTCCTGGGGCTGCAGCAGAACGCCGAGATCGGCCTCGGCGTTGAGGTTCTCGCCGTTGCGGTTGACCACCGTGAAGCGGAAGCCGGCGCCGGCCCAACCCAGCAATTTGTCCAGGTCCAGCGCGGCATCGAACATCAGCTGATCGGAGTAGGTGCCGGTGTGGTCATCGCCGCCCTGGGTGTTCCAGGCCAGCTCGTTGACGTAGGTGATCTGCAGGTCGACGCCTGCCTCATGCAGACGGGTACGACTGCCGTTCCAGTCGCCGAAGAGGAACTGATCGGGTGAATACTCGGCCGCGTGGGCAGAAGTGATCAGGCAGGCGGCGAGAATGCCGCTGCCGAAGCGCAGGCTTGTTGTCATTGTTCTGATCCTTCGGATGTAACGGTGCGGAGCGTCGCGAATATCGTTAGCTGGAAGGCCTATGGCATGAACGGTATTCGCAAGCGCTTGTGCTCATGGGTCATTACCTGTGGCTCGGTAACGCTGGCTGCGTTGTCGGTGTTTACCGTGTTGAAAAGCCCGAACCGGTTGCGAGTGAACGCTGTGGCATGCTCGTTCCATCACTTGGATTCGGGCTTATCCAACTCAATCGCTTTTCGGTATTACCGGATAGGTGATCGGTTTGGCGTTGAAGGACTAATGCCCTCCGCCCGACTTCACACCGTCGTGCGCTTGCCGGCGAACGAAGTGACGAATGCTTTCCAACTCGGCATCTGTCAAATCCGGGAACTTGGGCATGCCGTTGGCTAGCAACGCGCCACCGCGCACCACATGCTCAAAAGCTTTTTCGTTGCCTGATAGCAGGATTGGCGACTCCCGCAGATCGGGTGCTTTCATCCCCGCGACCGCTCCGGCGCCATGGCAGCCAACACAGAGGTTTTCCGCAAAAGCACCTGCGCCGGCTTCCGCTTTCTTGGCGTCGACCTTGAACTTCTCGTCGATGATTGGCTTGGCAAGTTGCGGTGCAGGCTGTTCGGGAACGACCGCTTTTCCGTCGAGCGAGAACGTCATGATGCGGCGCTCGTGCATACCGTATTTCCAGCCATGGCTTTCAAAGCCCAGTTCACCGGAGCCGCCGAAGTTGGAGGCCAATGCACCACCAGGACCCACCAGCAGGGAAACCATCTGCTTGCCATCCAGCTTGTAGGTAATCGGTGGTGCAGAGATACCAAGGCCCACGTCATAAGACCAAAGTTCGTCGCCGGTGCGCGCATCGTAGGCTTTCAACATGCCGTCAGGCTGGCCCTGGAAAACCAGGTTGCCGGCCGTGGTCAGGGTTCCGCCACCCCACGGGCTCTTCTGGTTTACTTGCCACACACGCTCATTCTTGACTGGATCCCAGGCCTGCAAGGAACCACGAGATTCATGCGGGTCCTTGGTCAATTCCCATCCGGTCAGGCCCAGATAGAGTTTGTGGCTCGCCATCTTGTGGCCAGGCTTCGTATCCTTGCCGTCGTCCTTGAAGGTGTTGCCTAAATGGTTGGTGGGTATAAAGGCAAGATTCAACTCAGGGTTATAAGACATCGCATGCCATGAGTGAGCGCCGAATGCCGAAGGATAGATATTCTTTTCCCCATCAGGATACCTGGCGTCTTCCGCAACAATATGGCGCTGTTCTTTCAAGTCATACTTGGTAGACCAGTTAGCGTCTACGAACTTTTCAGCGGACAGGACTTTACCGTTCGAGCGGTCAATCGTATAGAAAAAGCCGTTCTTCGGCGCATGCAATAGAGCATCAACATCCTTGCCATCGATCTTCAGATCGGCCAGCACGATGTCCATGTTTGAGTTGTAGTCCCAGGTGTCACCGGGTGCAGTCTGAACATGCCATTTGTATTCGCCTGTATCCGCATCTACAGCCACGAGAGAGCACAGGAACAAGTTATCGCCACCCTCTGGACTACGCACCTTGATATTCCATGGCCCACCGTTACCTGTACCGAAGATGAGCTGGTTGTATTTCTCGTCGTAAGTCCAGCCATGCCAGGCATTTCCGCCCCCACCGTTTTCCCACCACCGGCCAGTCCAGGTCTTGGCAGCCATCTCCTGAGCAGCATCCTCGAATCCATCGGCAGGGTTGCCAGGCACGATATGAAAACGCCAGACCTGTTTGCCGGTTTCGGCATCATAGGCGGTCACATAACCGCGCATCGGGCCAAGTTCTGTTCCGCCATTGCCTACAAATACTTTGCCGTCGAAGGCCTTGGGATGGCCTGTGATATTCAACGGCTGGTCGTGATCGAAGGTTCGGGTCTGCCAGACTTCCTTGCCGTCTTTTCTGTTGATCGCAATCAGACGGCCGTCCCAAGTGGCGATGAAAAGTTTGTCACCATAGGTTGAAAGGCCGCGGTTATGCTTCCAGAAGACCTTCTTCATGTTGTTGTCGATGATCTCTTTGGAAACTTGTGGGTCATATTCCCAAAGCATCTTGCCCGTGCGTGCATCGAATGCACGTGTTCTGTTCATTTCACCAACATAGTACATGACCCCATCGACGACCAAAGGTGTTCCGACGATATCGGAGCGATCCGGCAGCGGCGCGTACCATTCAGGCTTGAGCCCGCTGACGTTCTCTACGTTGATGTCTTTGAGTGGGCTGAATCTCTGTTCGGAGTGTGTTCGCCCGTAAGCTAGCCAATCAGTGGTGTTCGATTCGTCAGACAGTTCCTTGTCGGTAATGACTCTGTCTGATGCGTGCAGTGGCGTGACCGCAAGAAGCGAGGCCGCCATGATTATCTGTACCCTTAAACTCGACTGTTTGAATTTCATTTTTATTATTTCCTTGTATGGGGTTGTTTCTCGTTTCAGGCATTCCTTAAACGAGCGTCCGCTGCTAAAACTCTTCTGATATTTGTTTTATTGGCAAAGCGGCTTCCACTGATGCGCGCTGTAATGGCGAGCAACATGGGTGTGCGTATATCACTGCTTTTGGATTAGTTATTTAAACTTCTATAACTAGAAATCCGGTTTGGTTGCGTTTGGGTTGCCAGCGCTAATGACGGTAGCGTCGCTGCGGTAACGCTCCGCAGAGAGTCGCAGTACATCGTCCTAGCAGGGTGTTGCTGCGTTGGAGCGGGTAAGGGGTGGGGTGGCTCATGGTGTTTCCTCCGATGCATGGCCGGCCTGGATGGCCTGCCGTGTTGTTTTTATTCAAAGCAAGGGGGAGTGGCGTCCGGCGGCGAGGCCTTCGGGCGGATAGGCGCAGGCGCGGGTGCCGAGTTCCAGGCCCTGCCAGGCGAGTACGCGCTGGTAGCACTCGGGCAGGGATGTGGCGGTGGCCCAGGCATCGGCCAGTCGCTCGGCAAGCGCCAGATGGCTTTCGGCCTGGCAGCGCAGGTCGCTGGCGCAGGCGTGGTAGAAGCGGTTCACCACGTCAGCCATGGGTTCGCGCCAGTCCTCAATCAGCAGCGCGGCGTGCGCCAGCACCACGGGGCGTCCATCGCGGCTGCGCCGCCAGCGTTGGGCGGTGCCGGCCAGCTTGCGGCCCTCCAGCGTGAGGTTGAAGCGGCCGTCGCAGAATGCGCCCGGCACCGCGCCCACACCGGCCTTGAGGCCGTTCTCCGCCAGCCACAGCGCCAGGGGCTCGAGTAGCCGCTGGTAGGCGATGTCGATGCGGTTGCCGGGCTCGTCGCCGCTAGGCAGCGCACAGGCCAGGGCAATGTTGAGCACGGCAGATGATTGCGGCACCGGCTCGCCGCCGGTGTCGCGCAGCAGGATCGGCCAGCCCTGCGCCGCGCAGCGCTGGCTGGCCAGGGCGAAACCGGGCCGGCGCTCGAAGCTGCCGGGCATCACCAGCGCCTGGCCTGTGGGGCGCCAGAGCAGCAGCTGGCAGTCGAACAGGCCGTCACAGACGCGCTGCAGCAAAGCCCGCTCGGCATTCAGGCCGGCGCCCACGCTGAACCGGGCGATGCCGTTCATGCCGCATACTCCTCGATACGCTGGCAGAGGTCATCGAGAAACTCTGCGGCGGGCGAGCCGTTGACGGCGCGGTGATCGAAGGTCAGCGACAGGCCCATCCATTCGACTTCCACCAGTTCGCCGCTGGGCCCGAGCTCCAGCCGCCGCTGAATGCCGCCGACACCCAGGATCGCCACCTGCGGTGGATTGAGGATCGGCGTGAAGTGGTGCACCCGCGACAGCCCCAGGTTGGAGACGGTGAAGGTGGCGCCGGTCAGCTCCTTGACCGACAGCTTGCCGGCCAGGGCTTTGTCTACCAGCGCCTTGCGCGCCAGGCACAGGCTTTCGCCGTCCAGCTGTTCGGCGTCGAACAGCGCCGGGGCGACCAGCAGATCGCCTGGCAGCGGGATGGCGAGGCCCAGATGCACCGCCACGTGCTGGTGGATCACCTCATCCTCCAGCGTGGCATTGAGCCCGGGATGGGCCTGCAGCGTCTCGATCACCTTGAGCAGCAACAGGTCTTGCACGGACACCGCGCTGCCCGCGGCCTTCAGCTCGGCGCGGTGGGTTTTCAGCGCATCCAGCCGGCATTCGCTGTGGTGGGTCAGCTGCGCGGTGGTCTGCAGGCTTTCGTGCATTTTCGCCGCGATCATCTTGCGCATGCCCTTGAGCGGCACCCGTTCGGGCGCGCGCTCGGGCAGATTCTCCAGTTGAGTCATGGCTATTGCACCTGGCCGATGATCGCGCCCTTGGCGATCACCGCGTCTTCTTCTTCGATGATTTTCAGTACGCCGGCAGCCGGCGCTTCGATCTCGAACTGGGCCTTTTCCGACATGACCTCGGCGACCAGGTCACCGGCGGCCACTTCGGCGCCTTCGCTGACCAGCCAGGAGGTGATCACCGCTTCGGCGTCGCCTTCCCAGAGGTCGTCTGCAATCACGATGGGGGTACTCATAAACGTCATTCCTTATGCATGGCGTGGTAGGCGGCCACGATCTTGTCGGCGTTGGGCAGGGCCCATTGCTCCATGACCGGGGTGAAGGGGATAGGGATGTCGGGGAAGGCCACCCGCTGCGGGCGCGCCTTGAGCATGCCGATGTCGTGCTCGACGACGCTGGCGATGATTTCGCCGCTGACGCCGAAGCTGTGGTAGTCCTCGTCGATGACGATCAGCCGGCCGGTTTTGCGTACCGAAGCGATGACGTGCTCGCGGTCCAGCGGCACCAGACTGCGCAGGTCGATGACCTCGGCGCTGACGCCGTCCTTCTCCAGCTGCGCGGCAGCGCGCAGGGCGTGGTGTACGCCGGCGCCGAGGCTGACCAGACTGACGTCGCGGCCCTCGCGCACGGTCTTCGCTTTACCGATTTCGACGATGTAGGGCTCGTCTGGCACCGGCACCGTGGCGCCTTTCTCGGTGCCCAGCCAGCCCATGCCCTGCAGCGACTTGTGGAAGAGGTAGACCACCGGGTTGTCGTCGCGGATCGCCGCGGTCATCAGGCCCTTGGCGTCGTAGGCGTTGCTCGGCACCACCACCTTCATGCCCGGCAGATGGGCGAAGGTGCCGTACAGGCACTGCGAATGCTGGGCGGCGTCCGAGTAGCCGGCGCCGGTGGAGGCCATCAGCACCATCGGCACCGGCACCTTGCCGCCGGAGAAGTAGGTGTTCTTGGCCATCAGGTTGTAGATGGCGTCCATGCAGACACCGAAGAAGTCGACGAACATCAGCTCGACGATCGGCCGCATGCCGTCCGAGGCAGCGCCCACCGCAGCGCCGATAAAGGCGGTCTCGGAAATCGGCGTGTCGCGGATGCGGGTCTTGCCGAACTCGTCATACAGCCCGCGGGTGTTGCCGAACACGCCGCCGAGCTGGCCGATGTCCTCGCCCATCACGAACACCTTCGGGTCCAGGCGCATCTCCTGGGCCACGGCTTCGGCCATGGCGCGGGCGATGCTGAGCTTTCTTTCTTTCACTTCTGTGGTCATGGGGTTCTCCTGCTCAGCCGGCCAATGCGCCGGGGCTGACGATGATCTTGACGTTGCGGTCCTTGTGGTTGGCCAGCTCCTCGAAGCCCTGTTCGAGGATGTTGTCCAGGCCGATGCGACCGGTGATCAGCGGGGTGACGTCGATGCGCCCGTCGTCGATCAGGGCGATGACATCGGCGAATTCGCCAGCGTAGGCGAGCGAGCCGATCACCTGTTTCTCGGTAGCGACGATCTCGAAGAAGTTGAAATCCGAGGGTTCCTCGAAGATGCCGACCATCACGCAGCGCCCGGCCTTGCGGATCACGTCGATGGCGAGCTTTGCCGTGGATTTATGGCCGATGCATTCGAAGGACACGGCAGCACCGTAGCTGCCGGTGAGCGCCTTGATTTCGGCGATGGCGTCGCACTCGCTTGGGTCGATGACCCGGTTGGCACCGACTTCCAGCGCCTTAGCCTTGCGCGCGGCGGACATTTCCAGGGCGATCACCTGGCCGGCACCGGCGGCCTTGGCGCACATGATGGTGCACAGGCCGATGGTGCCGGCGCCGACCACCACCACGGTTTCGCCGAGCAGGCTGCCGGCCTTCTTCACCGCGTGCATACCCACCGCCAGTGGCTCGATCAGCGCGCCGGCTTCCATTGGGAATCCTTCCGGCAGGCGGTAGAGCAGCTCGGCCGGCACGTTGACCAGTTCGGCGAAGGCGCCGTTGTTCATCAACCCGGTGAAGGCCAGCTGTTCGCAGAGGTTGTATTGGCCGGTCTTGCAGAAACGGCACTGACCGCAATGCTGGCAGGCGTCGGCGGCGACCTTGTCGTCCGGCGCGTAGCCTTCGACGCCTTCACCGGTGGCGACGATCTCGCCGCAGAACTCGTGGCCGAGGATGCACTGGCCCTTGATGCCGGTGAGCGGGTGCGGCGCATCCACCGGAATGAACACCGGGCCGGCGAGGTATTCGTGCAGGTCGGAGCCACAGATGCCGCACCAATGCACGCGGATCTGCACCCAGCCCGGTTGCGGCGCGCCGGGTAGCGGCACCTGTTCCAGGCGGATGTCTTTGCGACCGTGCCAGACGGCGGCGGTCATGGTGGCTTGGCTGTTCATGGTGGTGTTCCTCTTGTTGTTCTGCTGTGTCCGCGTTTCGCGAGCAGGCTCGCTTCTGCGGTCGTCGGGGCTGACCTGCGCTACACGAAGACCTGCTCCAGCGCCTCTTCGGGACGCGGATAAGGGCTTTCGCGGGCGAACTGCACGGCCTCGTCGATGCGTCCGCGGGCGCGTGCGGCGATGTCTTCGGCCTGCGCTTCGCTCATCACGCCTTCGTCGATCAGGCGTTGGCGGTAACCGGGGATCGGATCCTTCTTCATCAGGCCGTCCTTCTCGCCTTCGGGGCGGTAGGTTTCGCCGTCGCCCATGAAGTGGCCGGCCAGGCGATAGGTCTCGATCTCGATCAGGGTCGGGCCGCCTCCGGCACGGGCGCGCTCGATGGCTTCACCGGCGGCGCGAAACACGCCGTCCGGGTCGTTGTTCTCGACGAACACACCGGGCATGCCGTAGGCCGCGGCGCGCACGTGGTGCTGTGCGATGCAGGTGGCGCTGGCCTTGGCCACCGAAATGCCCCAGGCGTTGTCCTCGATGACGAACACCACTGGCAGCTTCCACAGCGCCGCGAGGTTCAGCGTTTCGTGGAAGGCGCCCTGGTTGGCTGCGCCCTCGCCGATGAAGGAAACGGCCACACCGGGCTTGCCCTGCATCTGCCGCGACAGCGCCGCGCCGACCGCAGGGCCCATGCCTTCGGCGATGATCCCCGAGCAGGAGAAATTCACCCGGCCATCGAACAGGTGCATGTGCCCGCCGCGCCCGCCAGACAGGCCGGTGGCCTTGCCGAAGATCTCGGCCATCATCTCGTTGAGGTCCACGCCCTTGGCCACGGCGATGTGGTGCGGGCGGTGGGTGGCGGTGACGATGTCCGCAGCCTCGAGGTGGGCGCAGACGCCCACGGCGCAAGGCTCCTGGCCGTTGGAGAGGTGCATCTCGCCGGGAATCGGCCCCTTGGCCATGTTGAATACCGGCGTCTTGCCTTCCATGTAGATGCGCTCGATGGATTCCTCCATGTAGCGGCTGGTCAGCATCTGCTCATACATCCACAGGCGCTGCGAGTTGTCTGGCTGGGTCATGGGTGGACTCCCTTGTAGTGGCGGGTCAGATCGCGCGTTCGTTGAGCAGACGGCCGATCTGCTCGGCCTGGCGCAGGGCCAGCGCGACGATGGTGAGGGTGGGGTTTTGGCCGCCGCTGGTGGTGAACTGGCTGCCATCGGAGACGAACAGGTTGGGGATGTCATGGCTCTGGCCCCACTTGTTCACCACGCCGTCACGCGCCTTGGCGCTCATGCGGTTGGTGCCCATGTTGTGGCTGGCCGGGTAGGGCGGCAGCTCGATGATGTCGGTGGCGCCGGCGGCCTCGTAGCACTTGGCGGTAGCGGCGACGCCGTGCTTGCGCATGGCGGCGTCCATCGGGTGGTCGCTCTTGGTCACTACCGGGATCGGCAGGCCGTACTGGTCCTTTTCGCTGTCATGCAGGGTGATGCGGTTGTTCTCCAGCGGCAGGTCCTCGCCACACAGCCAGACCCCGGACATGTGGTTGTACTTTTCCATCCGCGAAGTGAACTGGCGGCCCCAACCCTGGGGCGTGGGGTCGAGGAAGGCGGAGAGGAAGGGCAGGCCGAGAGCAAGGATTTCCAGGCGGTAACCGCCGACGAAACCGCGCGACGGATCGTTGTAGGACTCGTCGGAAATGACCCCGGCGCAGGTGGTGCCGCGGTGCATGTTCACCGGCTTCGGCATCACGGCGAAGATGCCGGCGGTGGTGTGGGTCATGTAGTTGCGCCCGACCTGGTCGGAGGAGTTGGCCAGCCCGTCGGGGAACATCGCCGAGGCGGAGTTGAGCAACAGCCGCGGCGACTCGATGGAGTTGCCCGCTACGCAGACTACCCGGGCCCTCTGCCGCTGGATGGTGCCGCTGGCATCGGCGTAGACCACAGCATTGGCGCGGCCCTTGGCGTCATGTTCGATGCGCAGCACCATCGACTGCGGCCGCACCTCGCAGTAGCCGCTGGCTTCGGCGCGGGGAATGTCGGTGTAGAGCGTCGACCACTTCGCGCCCATCTTGCAGCCCTGCATGCAGAAACCGAGCTGCTGGCAGGCGGCGCGATCGTCGTAGGGCTCAGTGTTGATTGCCATCGGCCCGGAGAGGATCTCCTTGTAGCCGACCCGCTTGGCACCGGTGGCCAGCACCTTGAAGGAGTTGTGCCAGGGGTGATAGCCCATGCCGGTGCTCGGCCCGGTCACGCCCATGTGCTTCTCGGCCTTCTCGTACCAGGGCGCCATCTCGTCCAGCGTCACCGGCCAGTCGAGCAGGTTGGCGCCGGCGATGTCGCCGTTGATGCTCTGCATCTTGAATTCGAAGTCGCGGAAACGCAGGGCAATGCCGGCCCAGTGCACCGTGCTGCCGCCGACCGCCTTGACGATCCACGCGGGCAGGGTTGGATTGTTCTCGGCGAGGTGCCAGCCGCCGGCGGCCTGGCGTTTGTCGAGCCAGGAGATCTTCTTGAACATCGCCCACTCGTCGTTCTCGATATCGTCAAGGCTGAAACGCTTGCCAGCTTCGAGTACCACGCTGCGAATTTTCTGTTTGGCCAGCGCGTTGGCGAGCGTCCCGCCGCCGGCGCCGGAGCCGATGATCACCACGACGCCATCGTCGTCCTGGGCAAAAGTTGCCATGGGGTGTTCCTCATCTTGTTCTTGTTGTTGTCCCGTGTGCACGGGGTGTTCAGAGCCAGTTCAGGTCGTCGAAGCCACGGTTGACGTAACCGCCGTACTCCCAGGACGAACCCTCGTAGCCGAACAGCGGAAACAGCGCCTTGTTGTCATACAGGCCGAACATCAGGCTGCTGCGCACGGCCTTGAAAAACGGGGTGGTTTCGATGTCGGTCAGCAGCGCCACGCGCTCGGCCTCGTCAAGCTGTTCGAATGGCGAGTCGTAGGCTTTGCGCGCCTGTTGCTGCAGTTCGTCCAGGCCGCGAGCGACCAGGGCTGGCTGCTCGCCCACCAGACCGAGCAAGGGCAGCACATAGTGGTGGTCGCTTATGAACGCGTGGGGGAAGACGTCACGGCCCATGCGCAATAAGCCATCGGGTAGGGCTGGCAGCCGCTCCTCGGCGAGCAGGTTCACCGGGATCAGTTGCGACAGGCTGAGTGCCAGCATCGACTGGCTTGAGAGGGACAGAAAACGTCGCCGGTTTAGCGTGCCGTGCGGGCGAGTTGAATCGTGCATGACATAGCTCCTGATTATTACCGGCAGTTCCGTGGTGATCGGAATGCTGGCGATCTTGTTATGCGAAGAGTGTGTTCCGCAAAACAGTAAGAGCAGGTGTCATGCCAACTTTCGTTAAAGATATTTAATTAACTTAAGGTGCTGATTATTAGGTGTTTTCAATAATTTCGTGACGTTTCAACCTTCAATGTGTAAAGCAATTCAGGCGTTACACCTGTAAAGCGCTGTAAAGCGGTTTACAATGCAGCGGCAAATAACATGAATAGATAAAGTGCTTCTAAAGTTCAGGATGGTCTGTTCGGCTCAATGGTTTATCCTCTGCTTATCGCACAACAATAAAATGTATCGCTGGAGTCGCCCACGTCAGGTCTGGCGCGAGCGCTTCAAGGAGGAGGCATGAACCTGCTATCCGGTCCTGTCAATCATGTTGATGCAGTGCTGTCGTTGGCCAATGCACCGCATCTGCCTGGTGATCGCGACCCGATCATCGCGCGATCATGGCGTCGCTGCGTGCATGACTATGGCCTGGACCCGGCGCACCCGGCTGAGGCCCGTTTCGTGCCGCGGCAGGTGCTGCGCGAACATCAGGATCAGGCAGACGAGCTGATCAATGTCGCCCGCGCCGGGGTCGAGCAGCTGTACCGGCAGATCGCCGAGCTGGGTTACGTCATCCTCCTAACCGACAACCGCGGCATCGCCGTCCAGTTTCTCGGCGACCCGGCCGATGAAAAGGCGCATCGCAAGACCGGCCTGTTCCTTGGTTCGGACTGGGGCGAAGACCACGCCGGCACCTGTGCTGTCGGTACCTGCATCAAGGAGCAGCAGGCGCTGACCTGTCACCAGCAGGATCATTTCAGCGTCTGGCACACCAACCTCACCTGTACCGCCGTTCCCATGTTCAACCCGCACGGGCAGCTGCTGGCGGTGTTGGATATCTCTGCGCTGCGTTCGCCCCCGACGAAGGACTCCCAGACCTTCGCCCTGCAGCTGGTCAAGCAGTACGCACGGATGATCGAGGACGCCTACTTCATGCGCGTTTACCGCGAGCGGCCGATCCTCTGTTTCGACGGCTCCCGCGAATTTGTCCTGATCAACCGGCGCTACCTTCTGGCGCTGGGTGACGATGGCGAGTTGCTCGCCGGCAACACCGCCGCCCGCGGTCTGCTGGCCGAGCACGGGCTTATGATGCCGGGCCCCTTCGGCACCCTGGCGCAGGCGCGCATCGATCAGCTGTTCGATTGCGAGTTGAGCGACGTGCTGAGCATCCCCTACGCCAGTCACGACCAGGTCCGCGCCTTTCGCACACACCGCCACCAGCTATTCTTCGCCGCGTTGATGGAGCCGCGTCGCCCGATACCGGTGCCGGCCGAACGCAGCGTGCCCGGTGGGCATGCCGCGCTCGATGCCCTGGCCGACGATGACCCGGTGATGCGCAAGATGCTAGCCCGCGCCAAACGTCTATGCAGCGAGCCGCTGAACGTGCTGCTCAATGGCGAGACCGGCACCGGCAAGGAACGCTTGGCCAAGGCGCTGCACGAAAGCGGTTGTCGGCGCAGCAAACCTTTCGTGGCGATCAACTGCGGCGCGATGCCCGAATCGTTGATCGAAAGCGAACTGTTCGGTTATGCCCCGGGCACCTTTACCGGTGCCCGTAGCAAGGGCATGCGCGGGCTGATCCAGCAGGCCGACGGCGGCACGCTGTTCCTCGACGAAATTGGCGACATGCCGCTGCACTTGCAGACCCGGCTGTTGCGGGTGCTGGCCGAACAGGAAGTGATGCCACTGGGTGCCGAGAAACCGGTGAAGGTGGATATCCGCGTGGTTGCCGCCAGCCACCGCGACCTGCGGCAGATGGTTGAAAGAGGGGCGTTTCGCGAGGACCTGTTCTACCGCCTGAACGGCGCGGCGTTGAAACTGCCACCGCTGCGCGAACGCGCCGACAAGGGCTTCCTCATCGAGCGAGTGTTCGCCGAACTCGCCGAGGGCCGCCCGGGTAACCCGCACCTGCGCGGCGATGCCATGAGTGCGCTGCTGGCTTATCCCTGGCCGGGCAACATCCGCGAGCTGCGCAACGTGCTGCAGTATGCGCTGGCGACCTGTGAGGATGATGAAATTACGGTGCAGGACCTGCCGGACGAATGCCTGCCACCGATTCTGGCGCGCTGCCGTCAGTCGGCAGCCCCCTCCGAACCTGAGTCGGCGTCGGCACTGCGCGACCAGCTGCGTCGACACCGCTGGAACATCAGCGCGGTGGCACGGGAGCTTGGCGTGTCGCGGCCGACGGTGTACCGGCGCATGCGCGTGCTGGGTATCGAAGCGCCGGTGTGAACGGCGTTGGGGGGCTACTCGCTGCCGGGCTGTCGCGACGGCGTTTGCGTTTGAGCGGCGATATCGAACGCAATGCTCCAGTTGTGCAGCCGGTAGGGCTGGAGCATCAATGCCTTGATGATGGCTTCGGAAGCATCAGGTCAGGCAGCTGTTCGCACGTGGCATCGGCTCGCATCGGTCGCCGTCGCGCAGCAGGCTTTGTCATGAGGCTGATCATTCCTGCCACTGTTGGTGTGGGAAGTGTCGTGTTCATCCTGCAACCAGAAGAGCGGTCTGACGTTGTAACTGGCCCGTTGCGCGTCGGGACTGTTCACGCGAAGCGCATACGTGCAGCAGCAGGCGGCCTTTGGGCGCGCCGTGGATTATTGGCGAACGCGCTTTCGACGATGTCGCAGGAGGTTGGTCTGCGCCCGCATCGCCGATGGCGCATTGGCTATGCTGTCGCGAATTCAAGCGATGCTCGTGCAGCGATAGGCAGCATACTTCGGCGGGCCGAACGATGCCGGTGCCGGCGATTATCATTTAAATCATCCCGTTAGCAGAGGAGCGATCCATGAGCCATAAAGCGATATTCGTACAGCCCGGTGGCGGCTACGACCGGGTCGTTGTCGGCACCAGCGAGGCAGGCACGCCAGGGGTCGGTGAAATCACCGTGCGGCTGCGCGCCAACTCACTCAACTATCACGATTTCGCGGTCGTGAGCGGTATGTGGGGGCCGAGCGAACCGCGCATACCCATGGCCGATGGTGCTGGTGAGGTAGTCGCGGTGGGTACGGGCGTGAGTGAATTCGTAGTTGGTGATGCGGTGGTTAGCACCTTCTTCCCCGACTGGTTGACCGGTGAACCGCTGATCGAAGGCTTCGCCACGGTTCCGGGCGATGGCATCAATGGCTATGCCCGTGAGATGGTCACCGCTCGTGCCACCTCGTTCACCCATGCACCCAAGGGCTACAGCCATGCCGAGGCGGCGACCCTGACCACCGCCGGTCTCACCGCCTGGCGTGCGCTAATGGCTGACGGCAAGCTGAAGCCCGGCGACAGTGTGCTGATCCAGGGCACCGGCGGCGTTTCCATCTTCGCCCTGCAATTTGCCAAGATGGCAGGTGCCACGGTCATTGCCACCTCGTCCAGCGATGCCAAGCTTGAGCGCCTGCGCGAGATGGGAGCCGATCATCTGATCAACTATCGCAGCACGCCGGCCTGGGGCGATACGGTGCGTCAGCTCACCGACGGCCGTGGCGTCGACCATGTGATCGAAGTGGGCGGCCCGGCAACGCTGGAGCAGTCGATGGTGGCCGCGCGCATCGGCGGGCATATCTCGGTCATCGGTATTCTCACCGGTGTTGCCGGCGAGCTGCCGCTGGTGCCGGCGCTGGTGCGCCAGTTGCGTCTGCAGGGCGTACTGGTCGGCAGCCGCACACAGCAGCAGGAGATGATCCGCGCCATCGATGCCAATGGCATTCGCCCGGTGATCGACAAGCATTTTGCACTGGACGATATCGTCGAGGCGTTCCGCTACCAGGAAACCAGCCAGCACTTCGGCAAGATCTGTCTGGATATCTGAGGCGTGAACCGGCGGCGGCAGCGTTTGTGCCGTAATGCTGCCGACGATGTTTGTGTATGACGCTCGAAACCTGGCGATTCCTGCAACGCTACCCGTACGCCGCACTGGCCAATGTTACCGATGAGGCCCGCGGCTATTTCATGGTTGCGGCTGTCATCCGGGTTTCTAACAATTTACCTTGGAGTGATTGCAAGGCAGCGTGCTGGTGGTGCTGTTCCATGAACGGAGCGAGATGAAACCGGATGCACTGAAGCAGATGCTCTTGGCACTGGTTGCTACTCCGGATTTGGCAGCAGAGCTCTGCCCGGCAGCTATTGCTTCAGCTAGGCTATCTGCCGGATGCGACGACCGAGATGTTGCTCGGCGATGTGGCTGCCGAGTGGCATATCAGGGAGAGCGGTCTGCGTTACACGTTTGATCTCTGGCGCAGGCAGGGTCATGGAATGCCTGCTCGGCGACATGTGCTGCGCGCCGGCAATGAGGAAGGAATAGATTTCAGTTTCACGTGCTAGGGATAGCCTGTTTCAGTCAAAGCAATCCCATTCATCCCTGAGGCTTCGCTGTCCACGGCGCAACGATCTGCAAATCCCCAATAAGCAGCTGCGCCGCCACCATCCAGACCACAGCGCCGATCAACCCCAACGACAGATGGCCAACCACGATGCCGATCGCGATCTGTTTCCAGAGACCGGCATGCTGGTTGGGATGGGAGGCAACGGTGCGATAGGGCGTTTCGCGCTCGGCGCGGATGTTGTCGAAGTCGTCTCTCATGGTGCGCTCTCGATGCGGCTGGCTAAACGGCAAGCACAAAAAAAGGGTCCAGCTTACGCTGAACCCTTTCTTGAATTTGGTGGCTACGCAGGGACTTGAACCCCGGACCCCAGCATTATGAATCACCTGTGCACAGCCCTGTCACACCATAACACCCCACATTGTATGGCCTGACGCCTTCCGCAACACCCGCTACACCACAGCTTTTCAGGGAAACCTACCAATGTAGTCACTGCACTGGTAGTGTATGCTTTTATTTTCCCCTGCAGAAAACCTTAGGCTATTTATCTTGGTGAGGGACAGATATGCCCTTATTCAGCATCGGATATGGCTCCAGAAAGATTTCGGAGTTTACTTCCTTACTCAATAAATACGAAATCTCTTACTTAATAGATGTACGAACAAAACCGTACTCTAAGTTTAATAATGACTTCTCTCAGAGCAATCTACGCCGAACCCTTGAAGCAGCCGGAGTTAGATACGTGTACATGGGCGACACGCTCGGCGGCCTCCCCTCGGACGACAACTGCTATACAGATGGGCGAGTAGACTACGAGAAAACAGCCAAAAGCAATGTTTTTAGAAGTGGATTAACCCGTCTTCTGCGCGCGAATGACATACCTGACAAGGTGATCATTATGTGCACCGAAGGTAAGCCCCATGAGTGTCATCGGTGCAAGCTTATTGGAGTAGAGCTGCAACAAAAGGGAATCTCTCTAACGCACATTGATGAACACGGCTCTCTTATAAGTCAAGACGAGGCCTATATGAGATTAACCCAAGGCCAAGAAAGCCTATTCGGTCACGCTCTTACCTCTAATAAGAAATACCGATAATGGAAATTTATACGATTGGTGTTTATGGCAAAACAGAGGAAGATTTTTTTAACAAAATTACATCAGCTGGAGTTACTTATTTTATTGATGTTAGATTAAGAAGGGGAATGAGGGGGGCTCAGTACAAGTTCGTCAATAGTTTGTATCTGCAGAATAAGCTAGATTCTTTAGGGGTGAGATATGCTCATTATAAAGATCTAGCTCCAACAAAAGAAATAAGATCAATACAGGTTGTTGCTGACAAGCAGTTAGGTGACAGCAAGAGAGCTCGCGAAAAGCTTAGCGTGGAGTTCCGTAGAAAATACCAGCAAGAAATTTTAAATAACTATGACTTTTCTCAATTAACCGGCACACTACCCTCAGAAACAATCTGTTTCTTTTGTGTAGAGCGTGACTGCCTGGCTTGCCATCGCTCGCTCATTAGCGAGTATCTCATGGGCAGTGTTAGCGAACTATCAGTAATACACTTGTGAGGGATTATGAGTCGTATAGTTATCACATCCAAAACCCGAATGAGCAACGGGTGCTGTGTAGGCGCTTTTGATATTGATACACGTCAGTATCTTCGACTATTACAAGCTAACGGCTCTAACCAACCAGCAAACTGCCCCTACCAAATAGGACAGTACTGGGATATGACCTATGTCCCAAGACAAAATCTTACCCCACCTCACGTCGAGGATGTCTTAGTCAACTCGATCGATAATTGTCGAACCGTCCAAGACTTTAAGCAATTCCTGCTCACATATGCTCCTTTTTATCAAGGGCCAGTGCACGGCTTATTCCAAGGCAGAATTAATTTCACTAATGCTGGAGGTGGATATATCAGCCACCAAAATGGTCTACCTACGAATAGTGTTGGCTTTTGGGCCACCCCTACGGACTTGCAACTCAGCACGAATAATGGCAAGCCGCGCTACGTTACACCATTCGGATTCCAAAGCTTTCCGTACGTAGGATATGAGCCGCCTATACAGACGATTGCCCGAGGAACTTTAGTTAGGGTTTCTCTTGCGCGTTGGTGGGCTCCCGCAGAAGATGCTGAGATGCGCTGTTACGTGCAGCTATCGGGCTGGTATATATAACCCCGGCACCGGTTTGCATACGACTGCGCTGGTTCGGCAAAGGGCTTTGATTTGCTAAGCCTGTGCGTTTAATGCTTATTAGCTTAAAGCTACCAGCTCAAGCGCGGCCCGGTCTAATTCACTGTCGATAATGTGCATCTTCTTATGACAGTTTGGGCACAACGCAACGGTATTCTCCACCGTATCTGCCCCACCAATTGCAAGCCACTTAATATGGTGCGTCTCGAGGTACGGGCTGCCGTCCTTCCGGTTGAACGGTGCGGGTTCTCGGCATAGCTCGCACTTCCCTTTCGCACGGCGCTTGGCGTTTTCCGCTACCCAGGGCGAGCGTTGGTAGACAGTAACGTTGGCGTTGCGTTTGCCAACGATGGCTTGTCCTTGCTTCTTCGCTAGGGCCTCGACTTCGGCGTCGCTCAGATAATGGGCTTGTTTCTCTTTGATCTGATCAAGGGCTTTGAGGGTGGTATCCGGAATTGCCGGTGCTTCACCCGACTTCAATCGCAGCGGGAAAATCCATACCGAACGGTCCTGCTCATCTGAATCTAGCTGGCGTTTTTGGTAGGGGGCGTCCGCCAGTACAACCTCACCGATGTAGGTGTATACCCGCTTGGTAAACACTTCGAACAAGTGAACCGAAACACCGTTAGCGGGCGACTCGTTCAACGTCTTGTTCTGGTGGAAATCAAGCGACTGTGGACCGCGCTGCCCCATGCCGGTGTAGTGCAGCACGTTGTCGATCCAGCGATCGTCATAAACCGATTCAACATGGTTCGAAACGATCACCAGGGTGTTAGTCCGCTTCGATCGACGCATGCCTCCCTGAGGACCGCATAGAAACGTCGCAGTCAGTTCGTCGTTGTTCAGAGTTGAGCCCGGTGTCGGCGCAGTGAAGTTATCCATACTTCCGGATGATCTCCTCAGCAATAGGAATGTCTGCGGGTGCTAGGTCATAGCCCAGCAGGTCTTGAGGCTTCACCCACTCGGCTCTGTCATGTACTTGTAGAGTGAACGCGGTTGACCCAAGCGCGACGGTCACAGCAATCAGCTCGATCGCCCCGCCTGGATAGGTGAATACCGATGTGGTGAGGATCCCATCAGCGACGGATTCGACGCCAAGCTCTTCGCGCAGCTCGCGGACGATGCAGGTTTGTGGAGTTTCGCCTGGCTCAAGCTTTCCGCCTGGAAATTCCCACATACCGGCCAGCTTTTCACCGATTGCACGGCGTGTGATCAGTACCATCCCTTCTTGGCAGATCACAGCCGCCGCCACTTGGCTTGCCATAGACGCTTACCACTCCTTTACGCGTAGGCCATCGATGCATTCCTTCACGTCATCATCGATGACGTTCCCAGGCTTGATGCACTCCTTCATGGTGCGCCGAACCCCGCGATTGGCTTCGCGTTCGCGTCGGTCCTGGGATTTGAGGTTGGCTCGGGCGGCTTCGCCCATTGGGCCTTTGGAACCGGCGAAGAACTCGTTCACCAATTCCTGTACACCTTTGCCATAGGCTTCGGCAGCAGGCCGCATTGCATCACCGACTTGGGTGGCAATGGGTTTTGACTCGTCAGCGAGGGCAGGGCTTGAGGCTAACGCCAGCGCCAGTAAAGTCCGTTTCATTGATCCTCTCCATTCCTTCGGGCGTACCAGCGCCTAGCTACTTTCTGTGTGATCGCTATCCCGCGTTTGGATTGGCCAAGTTTCGATTGGCCTCGTCGTAGTCGGGGCTTGTCTGGCCATTCTCCGGCTGTACTTCGCCGGTCAGCAGCCACCAACGGAAATCAGGAAATACTCGACCGAGGATCTCGATTTCGTTCGCGCCAATTCTGGCTTTCCCTCTCTTAATGTTTTGCCACCGAACGTAGTCCGTGCTGCCGGCTTCAGCCAGGGTCTTGAGGCTGGCGACTTCCAGCAATCGATAGCCTCTATCGGTAATCCCTTCGCTCATTGAAAAATGCCATAGATGTTTTATGTACATTTTGCGCTTTAGATGTATTATGGACATATGTATTTAATACATGTTCATCAGCCATAGCGCGATAGTGATCGGATTATAGGGGCAATCACATGGAACAGTCTGGTGTAGCAGGGTTAACCATCGAAGGCCAAGCCGAACGGATCGTCAGCTTCCGGGAGGCGCCGTTCTGCACGCAGCTAGTGCTGGCCGAGATGATGGGCGTCGAGCAGATCACCGAAGACGTGGTGCGCGGCTGGGTCGAAACCTACACGCTTCCGACCGTAAAGATCGGTCGCCGCCGCGTCATCAACCTGCACCGCATCCGCCGCGATATCGAGCGGGGCAAGTCGGTGTTCTGCCAGGGGGATTACGCCGATGAATAGCGACATCCTTTGCGAAGTTCTTCGCTTGCTGGCATTGGTGCGGCTGGACTCTAGTGCGCTGCTGCGTAGCTGGCTGCTGGAACAGGGGTGGACCGCATGAATCCTCCTCTCTATACGCAAGCCGCCTTCGCCGCTCTGGCCGGTGTATCCGTAGATATGGTCGCTGGCTGGGTCAGAACTGGCGCCGTCGAGAGCGTGAAACTGGGCAAAACCCGTCTGGTGCGTTTTCCAGGGGTGAACCAATGAGCCGCACGGACCCGCAATTCAAGCTGCGCATACCTGCTGCACTCCGGGCTCAGGTCGAGCAGTCCGCCCAAGCTGCACGCCGCTCCCTAAACGCCGAAATCGTCATTCGCCTGGAGTCGTCGTTCTCTCAGGTTGTGCCCAGCGCAAACGAACAGGAGCGCTCCGAATGATCCGCGCCCTCTATGGAAAGCCAGGGGAGGGGATGGCCTATGAACCTGTCCAACTATCTGCGCCTGCCGCATCCCGAGGACTGCGCCTGCTCTGTCTGCTGGTCCGGTCGCGAAGTGGCGAAACCCGCTCGCTCCCGGTCCACACCCTGCGCCCAATGCCGCCCCGCATCTGTGCAGCCGATTCGCACAATAAGGATGGGCAAGATCGCTGGTGTCTGGACAGTCCTCGCCTCGGAATGGGCGGTGATACCGGCCTCTACCTGCGAGAAACACACGCCACCAGCCCGACCGCCGAAGTATTGGAGCGTTGTGTTCGACACCGGCAAACCCACGCCCTACGTGCCGATTCACGAACCGTTCGAGCTGGAGGCCTGAGCCGTGGCTAATCAGGAACAACACGCTGACTTCTTCTGGCGCGTCTATCTGCCCATCGCGTTGCTTGCGGTGGTGATCTTCGGCTTCCCCTGGTTGGCAATGAAGATCAGCCAGCACCGGGACGGAGCCAAGCCCGACAGCGTTCCCGCCAATACAACCAACACCGAGGCCGAACAGGTCCAGGGCCGCGCTCCCGGCTTGTCCGAACACGCTTCACCGTTCGGAAAAACGGAAGCACGGGCGGAGCGCACCCTTGACCCTGCACAAACAGAAAAGCCTTCGCTCGTGAGTGTGGGGCAGCTTCTCCGCCCCGCGCTCCCGAGCCCTCGGCGGCAAGAGTGGGATGACAAGGGCAAAGCCCTTGGTGTTAATAGTATTAATTAATAGTAGCGAAGTTCAGAAACCAGTTAATTACATAGTAATCCACGAACTTGCAGCAACTAATAACATTTCTTGATCGGCAATAAAAACGCTTTCCAAGCGTGTATAACTAGTACCACAAATCCGTTGTAAGCCGCGTAAACCCAGGCGAGAGGCAAACTTTAACAGTTCCTCGGTCTGGGCTCTCTCGGCCCGCAAAAAGGCAAACCCACGCACTAAGCGTAACTAACTGAGGTAACACAACATGGCACGTTCAACTATGGAAGTTGCATTTCTCGGCACTCAGAAGCTCGCATTTAGCCAGAACGGCACCGAAGTAAAGATCGTTAAGGTCTTCTACGGCGATGAGCCGGACGGCCAAACCGAAAACGGCCTGTCCATCGTCAGCATGGACGTTCCCCTGGAAGTGGCCGATGAGGTGTTTGCCTCCGGCGCCAATTTCGAGCCGCTGGAAACCGTGCGCATCCATTTCGAGATCGCCCGAGCTGGCAAACAGAAGGGCAACAATCTCTGCCTCCATCTGGAATCCGCGAAGACCAACGCCACCCAGGCCAGCAAGCCCACTCAGCAGCCAGCCCAACAACCCGGCAAACCTGCGACCGGCACTCAGCCGGAATCAGCCAAAGCCAACTAAGGGGAGGGGCGGACCATGCTGATGGGTGACCGCGTTATCTGCGACTGCTGCGGCAACGACATGGGCAAGCTCATGAGCCTGCCCGCACCGCAAAGCGATCTGCTGCCCGATCTGCGGTTGCCGCCCCATTTCGCCGTCTGCCCCGACTGCGAGCCCCTCGAACAAGCCGCCGACCTCCTTGAGGCCGGTGAATGAATTTCCTCGCCTGTGACGGTGACTGGCTGCAAGGCGCTGACGGTACGCCTGTCTGCTCCGGGTCGCTGGTTGCCCTCACGGTCGAGGAAATGCAGAGCCTCTACGGCGCTGCACTGTCCTGGGAACAGGTCTCCGAACTCCAGGCAGAAGCCATCGTGCTCTTTGCCACCGTGTTCGGCTTTCTGGTCCTCAAAAAAGTCCTGAAACAGTGAGGTATCACCCATGCAACTGAACAAGCACTTCATCAAGAAAATCGGCGTTGGCGCTGCTGCCGCGCTCACCACCCTGGCTGGCACCGTGTACGCAGCCGTACCCCCGGAAGCGACCGGCGCACTCGATGAGGCTGGCACCGATGTCGGCACCATCGGCTGGGCCGTCTTCGCCGTGATCATCGCCGCCATGGCGTTCAAGTACATGCGCCGCGCCCTGTAAGCCGGGGTTGCGCACCGCACGTGCCGAAGCAAACAAACCCCGCTCCGGCGGGGTTTTCACTTCCGAGGGAACGCCAATGAGTTACCAACTGTACGTCCTGATCCTGACCACCCTGGCGTTCTATCTCGTGTTTTTTGGGCGGGTGTGAATATGAAATCCGGGTTCTCATCGGGCGTGATGAGCGTGCGCTATTTACTTCCGCTTGTTTTCACGTTTCTGTTTTCTCAAGTTGCGGCTGCTGAAACCTATTACTGGGCGTCACAACCCGGCAATTACGGTCCTCATCCAGACCCGTTAACCGCTTGTAAGGCTCATGCTACTGAACACCCGCCGACAAGCGATATCGTTGCATCCTCCACCACAATAACCAGACAAACCGACTCTTCCTTTACGTGTAATTTTTTTCGGTCTGGCGGTCTTCGTTATCCTTCCACATCCTATAAAGCGATTCGATACGGCACTGAGTGCGATTTAGGCGCTGAATTTGATCCGACCACGGGTCAATGTGTACCCCCGCCAAACGCCTGCGAAGCCACCAACGGCCAAACAATCCTCCATCAGCACCTGATCAAAGCTGCTGTCGGCCAACCATCGACCGAACCTCCAGGCAGCGTCTGCGCTAACAGCTGCCAATACAGCTGGGCCTTCACTGCCCCGACCAACGTGTACGCCTACACCAGCGGCAATCCCCCGGGTGTGTTCGGCTCCTACGAATACAAAAGCGCCGGCCTGGAATGCACAGGTGGCGAACCCACTCGCACCGCGCCTGCTGGTACAAGCGACACCACCAATCCCGACGACACCCCTACGCCTGATCCCGATAACGCTTGCCCTGAAGGCTATGTGTGGAACGGCACGTTCTGCAGCAAGGAACCCCCGAAGGCATGTGATCCGGAAGTAGAAGTCGGCGGCTGTGATGATGCAGAAAACCCCGACCCGGAAGATCCGACCGATCCCGAAGATCCAGGTGACGGCGAAGGGGATGGTGACGGTTCTGGCGATGGCGATGGAAGCGGTGACGGCGATGGCTCAGGGGATGGAGAAGGCAACGGCGAAGGAGACGGTGAAGGAGATGGCACCGGCGATGGTGAGGGCGACGGAGAAGGCGAGGCTGAGTGCGACCCGGCGACCGATCCAGACAAGTGCATCAAGCCCGGTGTAATGGGGGAAGCCTGCGACGCCGAAATCAGCTGCAAGGGCGATGCGGTCCAGTGCGCCATCCTCAAGCAACAAAAGCAGATGCGCTGCAATGCCGAAGAGCAGGCTGACTTTACCAAGAAGAAAAGCGATATCGAGGGGCTGTTCGAGGGTGAACAGTTCGAGCTGAAAGAAGCCGAGGTCAACGCGCCCAGCTTCATCAACAGCGCCGGACGCTTCCTGCCGTCAGGTTGCCCTTCGCCCGAGGCTATGAACCTGCGCTCAAGCGGTGGCCGCACCCTGCAAATCAAGTACGAACCCCTCTGCCGAGCGGCTACGGACATGTCCTGGCTGATCGTGGCTTTCACCGCAATGTTCTGCGCCGTCTATGTCGGTCGCGCCTTTGGAGGTGCCTGATGCATTTTTACTACCTTGCCATGCTGGCCGTGATGATCGTCAAACCGCTGGTGATGATGGTCTTGCGGGTGCTTGGCATCGGCATGGTCAGCTACCTCGGCATTAACTTCGTGATCGGCGAAGCCAAGGATTACATGCTCGCCAACATGGGCAACGTCGCCCAGTCGATTCAGCTGATCCTGGGGCTGGCGAAGATTGATGTAGCGCTGAACATGTACTTCGCCGCGATCACCACTCGGATGGTGCTGACCGGCATCGACAAGCTTGCCGACCGCCGTACCAAGCTCGGCAACGTCACTAACTTCACGGCCTGATCCCATGCTTATCATCCGCACGGGTAAGCCGGGGCACGGCAAGACCCTTAACACCATCCGCGAAGTCGATGAGAGCGCCCACGCCCAAGGGCGCGTCGTCTATTACCACAACATCAATGGCCTCAAGCCCGAACAGCTCAAAGCGAGCTGGTTCGTGTTTGAAGACCCGGAGAAGTGGTTCGAGCTGCCCGCTGACGCAATCATCGTGGTCGATGAGGCCCAAGGCTGGTTTGGCTCTCGCGATCCACGGGCGCGGCCACCGGAGCACATCACCCGCTTCGAGACGATGCGTCACCAGGGCCACGAAGTGCATCTAGTCACCCAAGACCCGCGCTATCTGGATGTTCACCTTCGCCGCCTGTGCAACTCCCACATTCACTACTGGCGCGTCTTCAAATCCTCCCAACTGCTGCGCTTCGAGTCGGAAGTGGTGGTGGAAAAGGTCGAAGTGAAATCCAGCTTCAAGGATGCCGACAAGAAGTCGCTGCGCCTGGATAAGAAGTACTTCGGCGCCTACACCAGCACCAACGCCAAGCACCATTTCCAGACCAAGGTGCCGACCAAATTCCTGTTGGCCGCGGCGGTGATCATCGGGGCGGGGTTTCTGGTGTACCGAGCCTATGCCCGGTATGAGCAAGAGAAGACCGCGCCCGATGTTGCAGACCAGATCGGCGCGCAGCTCGAATCCGAAAGCATGGTCGATCAGGCGAAAAGCGTCGTCGGCTCCTTCATCAACCCCATCGGTGGACAGGGCCAGGAACAGCCGCAAACGCTTGAGCAATATCTCGGGTCGCGTGTGCCTCGGATTCGCGATGTGCCCGGCTCAGCGCCGATCTATGACCAGCTGAACACCCCGCAATCCTTTCCCAAGCCCGTCTGCATCGCCACTAACGACCGAGCGCTCATCAGCCGTAACCGACGGCGTATGAGCATTGGCGATACCGATGACGGGCTGACCGGGTGCCGCTGCAACACCCAGCAAGGCACGTTGCTACAGGTGTCGTTCGAGTTCTGCATGACGGTTGTGCAGAACGGCTACTTCGACCCGACGAAGCCCGACCGAGGCTCGATGCAAGACCAGAACCGGAACAACCAGCTACCGGCACCGCAGCCGGTTGCACAGCCTCGCCAGGAGCAAAGCGAGCCCCAGGGCACGCGTTTTACGCATGTTCCGTATGTGAAAGGGGAGTTCCTGTGGTGAAGACCGTCAGCGTGCCCCTGGCACGCACGGCGAGGCACGAGCCGGCGTGCTGCGCGCGCTGACGTCCCTGTAACACGTCATACAAATTCCAGTGAGCAACCAGAGTAATCCAGAGTAAAGGGGAAAAAGGAATGGCAAATAAGGACTTCAAACGCATCGACATCCTGACCGGGTTGGAAGATGCCCATAGCCGACTATTCGTCGATCCGAGCACGGTTCAGTTTGTGGATCTGTCATCCGTTCGCCTGCTCCGCTGTGGCGTCGATACAGTTCGCCAGTTGTATCGCGGGCTGATTCGACCGGAAATCATGGCGTTGTTCGAGAAGCCGGGCGCTTTGGTCGAGTTCGCCGGACAGATCTGGCACTCCGGTCGGGTAGGGCGGGACTCTGGCTACCAGTACAAGCTGCAAAACGCTGATCTCGGTTTCATCCTGCTCATCAAGAACTTCAACGCTAAGCTCGACAGCATCGGTCCGCACCTGAAAATCGAGGTGTCACCCCATGCCATCGACACGCTGTCGCCTGAGCGTCTGCAAGAGCGAATGGATTATTACGCTGCAGCAGTGCTGACCCATCGAGAGCGTAACCAGTGTGCCGTTCACCTTGCGCTGGATCTGCAGGGCTGGAAGCCTCCGGTTGATCTGGTAGCGCGCTTGCACTGTCGCGCCAGAACGCACCGCGACATCACTGGCATCAACCAGATCGAGTGGGCGACCAAATCCAGCGTTTACGGTCGTGGGGAAACGTCCATGTTCGGTTCTGCCGGTGGTGTCCAGCTCTGCATTTACAACAAGACCGAGCAGGCCCGTGCTACCGATAAGCTCGACTTCTGGGAAAGCATCTGGCGTCGTCGGGATTCCTTCGATTTGGCTGATCCTGACAACTACGACCCGAACGCGGACGTTTGGCGTGTCGAGCTGCGTTACCACCATTCGATCATTCAGCAGTTCGCCAGCGGCTCCGTCGACGTAAAGACCGGAAAAGCCATCGAGACGGATTCCTATGCCGCTTTCTCGGCTCATCTGGACGGTCTGTGGCGGTACGGCCTCGGACAATTCAAGCTGCTTGCACGCCCTGGGTACTTTGAGCCGATTTGGACGCTGATGCGTGATGACGTGCGGGTCGACGTGGCGGTCGATTCCCTGATCGATGACACCGAATACAAGCGCTACTACAAGACCAGTCGTGGATTCAGCGGCAAGAACGTGGAGCTGTTCCTGGGAAACTTCGTAAGCCTACTAGCAAGGGAGCGGGTGGGCGCTAAGCAAGCTTTTGACCGGTTGCGCGAGTGGGAATGCTGGCCGGTAATCCGTGATCACTATGCGTCCAAGGATATGACGGAGCGTGATCTGTACAAGCACATCAAGAACCTGCTCCAGGAACGTCATGTTCGATGGGGTAGGGCGGTATGACTGCTAGAAAAGACGGCAAAACTTGGACGGCTGACTTCTACGAGAATGGCCGGGCAGGGCGGCGTATTCGCAAGAAAGGATTTCTGACGAAGGCAGCAGCTCAGCGCTATGAATCCGAGTTCTTTGCGACCTTCAAGCTGACAGGCCGACCGCTCGATGACCGCCTTTCTGACTTGGCAACCCTGTGGCATTCGCTGCACGGCTGTTCGCTGAAAGACGAGAAAACACGACTGTCACGAACACTCGCGATCGCTGAACGACTAGGTGATCCGCTGGCCTCTGAATTCGATGCGCTGGCATGGGCACGCTATCGTCAGCGCAGACTCAAGGAAGCTTCTCCGCACACTGTCAATCACGAACAGCGCTATTTGTCTGCCGTGTTCTCCGAGCTGATCCGCCTTGGCGCGTGGGTGGGTAAGAACCCGCTGGCCAGCATCCGCCAGATCAAAACCGACCAAACCGAGCTGACCTTTCTGACGCTTCCACAGATCCGGCAGCTGCTCGATGAGTGTCGTCGGTCTACCAACAATCACACCTATCCGGTTGCGCTTCTGTGTTTGGCTACGGGCGCTCGCTGGGATGAGGCGGAATCCATCTCCCGTGCAGCTCTATTCGGCGGCAAGGCGCATTTTCACCGGACAAAGAACAGACAGTCTCGATCTGTACCGATCCCGAAGGAGGTTGAGGAAATAGCGTTGAAGCTTGGGATGCCTGGGAACGGACGGCTGTTCATGACGTGTCGATCTGCGTTCCGAGGTGCTTACAAGCGTTGTGGTTTCGACACGCCAGGGCAGTTGACCCACATTTTGCGCCATACCTTCGCAAGCCATTACATGATGGCGGGCGGTGACATTCTCAGCTTGCAGCGGATCTTGGGGCACTCATCGATCACCATGACGATGCGCTATGCCCATTTGTCTCCGGATCACTTGGAGTCAGCCCTACGGCTTTCGCCACTGGCACAGGCTGGGCATTCGATTGGCGCGTCTTGACGACTTTACCAATTGGTATATGATTCATTAACGCTTAACGTTAAGGATTAAAGCGTGATTCTGAGTTTCAGGTGTGATGAAACCCGAGCGTTGTTCGAGTCAGGAGGCTCCCGGCGTTGGGGAAACATCTTGAACGTTGCGACCAGAAAGCTCGCGATGCTCAATGCGGCAACGGAGCTGCGAGATCTACGCTCCCCGCCGGGCAACAGGTTGGAAGCATTGCAAGGCAACCGGGCAGGGCAACATAGCATCAGGATCAACGACCAATGGCGGATCTGCTTTGTCTGGACAGACGCAGGCCCCACGCAGGTTGAAATAGTCGACTACCACTGAGGAGGTGGCTACATGGCAATTAACGGCATGCGCCCCGTTCACCCTGGTGAAGTGCTGCGCGAAGAATTTCTGGAACCGCTGGGCATGACTCCCGCTGCGCTTGCTCGTGCGCTGCATGTATCAGCTCCCACCATCAATGACATCGTGCGCGAGCGTCGTGGCATCACAGCAGATACCGCAATTCGCCTGGGCCGCTTCTTCGACACATCCGCGCAGTTCTGGATGAATCTGCAGTCGGACTATGCCCTGGCGACTACCTATGCAGCGAATGGCGAAGAGATTGAGCAAGAAATCGAACCATTGCGAGCGGTCGGTTAGTCAGACACTATCTGCGCCTCAAAAAAAACCGTTGAAAGGATTCACGATGAAGAACTTACTAATCGCCCTCATCATCGGCGCGGCAGTTTGGCATTTCTACCTAAAGCCGAATGCGGCGCAGTCAGTAAGCTCTACGGTTTCCTCGATAACATCCGTGCAGCCTCAGCCGGCAACAGGCTTTCCCAAGGTTGCCAGCAGTTCTTACTCATGCGACGGACGCACTCACTGTTCTCAGATGACATCCTGTGAGGAAGCGACGTTCTTCCTTCGGAACTGCCCTGGTACAAAAATGGACGGGAACTACGACGGCGTTCCGTGCGAACAGCAGCATTGTCGTTGAGAGGGGGCAGGTAGGCAGGGTGTAGACACTCTGTAGTCATCGAGCACAACAAAAAAGGGCCTACCTTTCGGTAAGCCCTTGTTTTGTTTGGTGGCTACGCAGGGACTTGAACCCCGGACCCCAGCATTATGAATGCTATGCTCTAACCAACTGAGCTACGTAGCCAAGTGGCGCGCATTATTCGCGCCGAGCGGTTGCGTGTCAACCCTCAGGGTGTGCTTTTTCTACCTGCTTTTTCAAATGCTTATGCTGCCGGTCCGACCGTTGTCGGTGCGCTGTCGATAAAGCCCATTTTGGCGGGAATACGAGGGTGGCCAGGCGCTCGCTGCAGTCGGGCATGGCGATCTGATGCTTCTGCTCGTCTGTCATTCGCAGCACCTGCGCTAGAGGCTGGCAGCGAGGTGTTCGCGCTTGTGCTAGTCGAGGTGAAAGTCAGGGTGTTTCAGCTGGCCGACGCGGTTTACAGCCGCAATACCGCGTTGGCTGTGAGGGTCACCTGTTTCCATAGTGCCCTGAGCGAGTACCAGGGTGAACTCTCCTGGACGGGTCACGGATGACCGGTCCGAACGATGCATCGCCAGACCTGCCTAATCCCTCAGGCACATATGCTAGGAGATCGATCATGCTCAGCATTACCTTTCCAAGCGATCCACCGCTCCATCCCTGGCTGGCGGACGAATCGCCGATGAACGACCTCGACGATGCCGAGAGTGACACCGAGCTGGACGATGGCGGTGTTCTACCGGACGAAGTACTCGAGCAGCTGGAAAAAGAACCGCCACCTCCGGACCCGATGCCTGATCCTGGCGTTATGTAGCGGTTAGGTTGTGCTTATCGATAGGTAGGCGTGCCGGCGGTTTTCAGCGGTGACGCTAGCGCGCTCTGGCTCTGTATCCAGGTGTGAGGGTCACCGCCGCTTCTGCGCGACAGATCAGTCGCTTACGGCTGGCGACTGCCCGCGACTTCAGTTGAGCTGCCACCCAGTCAATCCAGCCCCTCAGCGGATCGAAATTGAACGGGTGAGTAGTTTCGGCCAACATCTGCCACTGTTGGCGCTAGCCATAACGCTCATGGCTTATGCTTCAGACACCGCACTTTTCTGTGCTTGGGCATTACGGACGGGGATCCTAGGCATAAGCGTGGTACAAGTTCTTTTCGATTCCGTTACGCCGCCTGCCGCCAGGGTGCGTAACAATACTCCACCCTTGCTTTAGAGACGTTAACGCATGAACAGGCGGTTGCTAGTTGTTGCGCTGCTGATTGGCTTGCATGTGTTCGTCGGTGTCACGCTGATTCCAGATCTGTCCCTTGGGCCATTCGGCAGCGTCTTGGCGTGGGGCTATCTCGTGCTCTCGGCTGTGCTGATGCGTTTCGGTGTGCTGGTACGCTGCGCCGGGAGTGCGCTGCTGGCGTGGTCCGGGTTGTTGGCGATGGGCATCTTTTCCAGTCTGGCGATCTTCGCACTGCTGCGCGCCTTTGTTTTGGTGGTGGCCTCGCTGCTCGGGTGGGAGTCGGCTGCTATTGGGCGTGGCTCGGCGTTGGCGGTGATCGTTGCGGTCGCAGCGGTCACCCTGTTCGGTGTGCTCAATGCGCGGCGCACGGCTCGTGTGGTTGAACGCAGCATCGCGCTGCGAGATCTTCCGCCAGGGCTGGAGGGCTTCAGCATCGTGCAGCTCAGCGACATCCACGTGGGTCCGACGATCAAGCAGGGCTACATCGATGCGATAGTCAGGCGGGTCAACGGGCTTTCGCCGGACCTCATCGTGATTACCGGTGATCTGGTAGATGGCAGCGTTGCCGATCTGGCCGATGACATCGCCCCGTTGGCGCAATTAAGCGCGCGGCATGGTACGTATGTGGTGACCGGCAATCACGAGTACTACTCCGGTGCGGACAGCTGGATTTCCGAGTTCGAGCGGCTGGGTATGGCCGTGCTGCTCAATCGTCATGTTCAGCTCGAACACGGCGACGCACGTATGGTGTTGGCAGGTATCGCCGATTATTCGGCCGAGCTGTTTCGTCCCAGCCATCGCAGCGATCCGGTCGCAGCATTTGCCGGTGCGCCCGATGACGTGCCGCGCCTCCTGCTGGCGCACCAGCCCCGTTCGGCCAAAGCCGCGTTGGAGGTGGGCTGCGATCTGCAGTTGTCGGGGCATACGCACGGCGGGCAGTTCTGGCCCTGGATGCATTTCGTGCGCTGGCAGCAACCATGGGTGGCAGGGTTGCAGCGCGTCGGTGAGATGCAGATCTATATAAGCCGTGGCACGGGTTATTGGGGGCCGCCGCTGCGCTTTGGTGCGCCGTCGGAGATCACGAGAATTCGTTTGGTCAGGGCTGTTTGAGTCAGAAACTAGCTCGCCAATGACTCGCGGCGCAGCAGCGCGTAATCCTGGCCTTCTTGTTGCCCGCGGCGTAGCGGATTGCGTGTGCAGTGCGCGGCAAAGCCCGCATCCACGAAGCGGTAGGGCAGATGCTCGTCGCGGCCGGTGGGGATGCCCAGGCGTGTGGTCTGGATGATGTCCGGACGTGCGCCAATGTCGTCCACGCGCAGTCTGGCAGGGTCCATGCGCTGGGCATTCCACTCTGCAACCTTCAGCCCCAGGGCCTTGCATAACAGTGTCTGGCCGGAGCAGAGACGGGTCAGGGGACGTGGGCCGCCTGCGGCCGAGGGGCTGTTGGTGCGCATGCGTTCGATGGATTCCTCACATGACAGCGAGTCGACCCAGGGATATCCGGCCTTGATGCAGACGGCGTTGCCGTCCCCTTGTACGCTGAAGTTGAGCGAGTCCCCGCCGCGTGAGTAATAGAGATAGAGATGCCCGGCTGGCATGAACATGGCGCGCCGCGAGGGGCTGTGACCGAGCGAAGAGTGACTGGCTTTCTCGTCGATGTAGTAGGCCTCTGTCTCGATGATGCGCGCCGACAACCACAGCCCGTCTACGCAGCGGCGAATGACGGTTCCAAGCAATGCCTGAGCGACGACTTGCGCGTCCCGGTCGAAAAAGGCGTCGTCGAGGTGCTGCAGCGGTGGTTCGGTGAGGCTGTTCATCTGGGCTCCGGCTTCGGCAGGTCTGCCTGTTCCGACCGCGCAAGCGGGGCGAATATTCCGCGGATGATGGTCAGATTCCGTACCGGTCGTCAGTCAGATGCCTGGAGCAGACGCTTTTCCCGACTGTTCAGCAGGACGAGTTTGCGGCTCGGAATGCAAAAAGCCTCGCGTGAGCGAGGCTTTTTGAGAGTTGCATCAAGCGCATGCCGAGCTGGCGATTTCGCTTACACGTTGAAGCGGAAGTGCATCACGTCGCCGTCCTTGATGATGTATTCCTTGCCTTCCAGGCGCCATTTGCCGGCTTCCTTGGCGCCGGCTTCGCCCTTGTACTGAATGAAGTCGTTATAGGCGACCACTTCGGCGCGGATGAAGCCTTTCTCGAAATCGGTGTGGATCACGCCGGCACCCTGGGGGGCGGTGGCGCCGATCTTCACGGTCCAGGCGCGGACTTCCTTCACGCCAGCGGTGAAGTAGGTCTGCAAGTTGAGCAGTTCATAACCGGCACGAATCACGCGGTTCAAGCCGGGCTCTTCGAGGCCTAGCGACTCGAGGAACATGTCTTTTTCCTCGCCATCGTCCAATTCGGCGATTTCCGCTTCGATCTTGTTGCACACCGGCACCACGACGGCACCTTCTTCGGCTGCGATGGCGTTTACCACGTCCAGATGCGGGTTGTTCTCGAAACCGTCTTCGGCAACGTTGGCGATATACATTACCGGCTTGCTGGTCAGCAGGTGGAAACCCTTGGCCAGTTGCATCTCGTCCTCACCCAGCTTCTTCAGCAGCGTGCGGGCCGGCTTGCCTTCGGTGAAGTGCGGGATCAGCTTTTCCAGCAGCGCTTTCTGCGCGACGGCTTCCTTGTCGCCGCCCTTGGCGTTGCGTGTGACGCGCTGCAGTTGCTTTTCGCAGCTGTCGAGGTCAGCAAAGATCAGTTCCAGTTCGATGATTTCGATGTCGCGCTTGGGGTCGACCGAGTTGGAGACGTGAATGACGTTCTCGTCCTCGAAGCAGCGCACCACGTGGGCAATGGCATCGGTTTCGCGGATGTTGGCTAGAAACTTGTTGCCCAGACCTTCGCCTTTGGAAGCGCCTTCAACGAGGCCGGCGATGTCGACGAACTCCATGGTAGTCGGCAGGATTCGCTCGGGCTTGACGATGTCAGCCAGGGCCTGCAGGCGCGGATCGGGCATCGGTACGATGCCGCTGTTCGGCTCGATGGTGCAGAAGGGGAAGTTTTCCGCAGCGATGCCGGACTTGGTCAGCGCGTTGAACAGGGTGGACTTGCCGACGTTGGGCAGGCCGACGATGCCGCAATTGAATCCCATGGTGTCTTGCCTCGGTACTGGCTGGCAGCGGATGCGCTACCGGCGTTGCCAAACTGCGTTAAACGGCTTCGTGATGCGCTGCAGTGCAAGCTTTCCGCTCAGCCGTTGCCTTGTCTTGCGGTCCCGCGTCGAGTTCGATCAGGCCTTCTGGCTGTGCAGACGCTGCATCGCACGCGTCCAGTCACCGGCAAGAATCTCGGGTAGCACGTCGAACGTGAAGTCGATGCTGGCGTCGAGCTTTTCGCGCTCGGCCTGGGGCGCCCGGCCCAATACATAACCGGTTACCAGGCTGCTGTGGCCTGGATGACCGATGCCCAGACGCAGGCGGTAGAAATTGTTCTGATTGCCGAGCTTGGCAATGATGTCGCGAAGCCCGTTATGCCCGCCATGGCCGCCGCCCTGTTTGAGCTTGGCAATGCCGGGGGGCATGTCGAGTTCATCGTGGGCAACCAGGATGGACTCGGGGGGAATACGGAAAAATCCAGCCAGTGCCGCCACCGCCTGACCGCTGCGGTTCATGAAGGTGGTGGGGATCAACAGGCGGACATCTTCGTCCTGATGGCGAAACTTGCCGACCAGGCCGAAATACTTGCGATCGGCGCTGAGGTTGACGCCCTTGTGGGCAGCCAGACGCTCAACGAAAAGGGCCCCTGCGTTATGCCGGGTCTGGTCGTATTCAGGGCCTGGATTACCCAGGCCGACGATCAGTTTAACGGCAGTCACGACAGAGGCCCTTCCTCAGGTGATGACGAGTGGATTACTCGGCAGCGCCTTCTTCTTTCGGAGTGTCTTCCTTGCTCACGCGAGGGGCGTGAACGTTGGCAACTGGCAGGTCACTGCCGTGTGCCAGGGCGACCAGCTGAACGCCTTTCGGCAGAGTCAGGTCGGTCATGTGCAGAACCTGGCCGACTTCAACCTTGGCCATGTCGACCTCGATGAACTCCGGCAGGTCTTGCGGCATGCAGGACACTTCGACTTCGTTGATGTTGTGCAGGATTTCGCCACCCTGCTGCTTCACGCCAACCGAGGTTTCCTGGTTGATGAAATGCAGCGGAACGGTAGCGGTCAGCTTGTGACCTTCGACGACACGGACGAAGTCAGCGTGCAGGACGAAGCTCTTGGCCGGATGACGCTGCAGTGCCTTGATCAGAACGGATTCGTTCTGGCCATCGACATTCAGGGTCAGCACGTGGCTGAAGGAGGCTTCGTTTTCCAGCATCTTGGCCAGGTCTTTGGCCAGCAGGCTGATGGACTGCGGGGCTTTGTCACCACCGTAGATTACGGCCGGGACGAGGCTGGCGTTACGACGCAGGCGGCGGCTCGCACCTTTCCCCAGGTCGGAACGCACTTGGGCATTCAGAGTGAAATCAGTCATTGTGTTTCTCCAGGATAACAACGCACCCGAAACGCTCGCGACCAGCGCTACCGGGCGGTTGGGCAAAAAACCCCGCACGAGGCGGGGCACATTTTCGTTCTGCGCAAAGGGCTAAGCGTTGGGCTTAGCGGAACATCGCGCTGATCGATTCAGCATTGCTGATGCGGCGAACCGCTTCAGCCACCATTGGCGCGATGTCCAGCTGGCGAATACGGGTACAGGCTTGCGCCGCTGCGGACAGCGGAATGGTATTGGTCACGACCAGTTCGTCGAGAACCGAGCCTTCGATGTTCTCGATGGCGCGACCGGACAGAATCGGGTGTGTGCAATACGCAAAGACCTTGGCAGCGCCATGATCTTTCAGAGCAGTAGCGGCGTGGCAAAGAGTGCCGGCGGTATCGACCATGTCATCGACGAGGATGCAGGTACGACCTTCGATATCGCCAATGATGTGCATCACCTCAGACTGGTTGGCCTTCGGGCGACGCTTGTCGATGATCGCCAGATCCACACCCAGCGACTTGGCGACGGCACGAGCACGCACCACGCCACCAATATCGGGGGAGACGATCATCAGATTCTCGAAGCGCTGAGCCTGGATGTCATCAACCAGGACCGGCGAGCCGTAGATGTTATCCACGGGCATGTCGAAGAAGCCCTGAATCTGATCGGCGTGCAGGTCGACCGTGAGGACGCGGTTAACGCCTACCACATCGAGCATGTCGGCCACGACCTTGGCACTGATCGGCACACGTGCGGAGCGCGGACGGCGATCCTGACGGGCGTAACCAAAGTAGGGGATGACGGCTGTGATGCGAGTGGCGGAGGACCGGCGGAAGGCGTCTGCCATCACAACCAGTTCCATCAGATTGTCGTTGGTGGGAGCACAGGTCGGCTGAATCAGGAAGACGTCCTTACCGCGAACGTTCTCATTGATCTCGACACTGATTTCGCCGTCGGAGAATTTACCGACGTAGGCGTCACCGAGAGGGATATGCAGCTGACGTACAACACGCCGGGCCAGGTCGGGGTTGGCATTCCCCGTGAAGACCATCATCTTGGACACGCGCAGTACCTGCCTGAGGGTGGATCCGATGAAACAAAAAGCTGTTCAAAAGGCCAGGCGTTTTGAACAGCTCTCGTGATGTTTGGCAGGGGCGGCTGGATTCGAACCAACGCATGCCAGGATCAAAACCTGGTGCCTTACCGCTTGGCGACGCCCCTGTAGATGTAACCCTGAAAAGTGCTTGTCCAGCTGTACTAACCCCGAAAGGTTATGGCAGGGGCGGCTGGATTCGAACCAACGCATGCCAGGATCAAAACCTGGTGCCTTACCGCTTGGCGACGCCCCTGTAACGTACAACCTCTAACCACTTGCTTCCTATGCCAGCTTTGCGAGCTTTCGGTGCAGCATCGAAATGTTGCGGCCTTGAGCGATGAATGCTGGTAAATCGGCTGGAAGTTGGCGGCAAACTTTATCAGCCTCACCTTTGTTTGGGAAGCTCCCAAACACACAAGCTCCAGTGCCGGTCATTCTTGCTGGAACAAATTTGTTCAACAAGCTCAAAGCGTTACGGACTTCTGGGTAACGCCTCTCGACTACCGGCTGACAGTCGTTATGACCGCCCCCTGCAAGAAGGCTGCGAACTGTAATGGCCGGGGTATTGCGTGTCAACTCTGGGTCGGAAAATATTTCCGCTGTACTAACAGAGACTTGCGGAGCGACGACAAGGTACCAGGGTTCGCTCAATTCGACCGGTTGCAGGCGTTCACCGACCCCTTCTGCAAAGGCCGCGCGGCCTCTGACAAACACTGGCACGTCGGCGCCCAGGGTCAGGCCGATAGCCGCCAGTCGATCTACGCCGAGGCGAGTCTGCCAGAGGTAATCCAGGCCCAGCAGGGTAGTGGCTGCGTCGGAGCTTCCGCCGCCGATGCCGCCGCCCATGGGCAGGCGCTTGATCAGTTCTATGTCAGCGCCGAGGGTGCAGGCGCTGTGGGTCTGGAGCAGGCGTGCAGCGCGGACGATCAGGTTACTGTCATGGTCGACGCCGGGAAGGTCCGTGTGCAATCGAATCTGCCCATCGGTTCGAGCTGTAAAGGTCAGCTCGTCACCGTGGTCAAGGAACTGAAACAGCGTTTGCAGCTCATGATAGCCGTCGGCGCGACGGCCGAGGATATGCAGCATGAGATTGAGTTTGGCTGGGGCGGGAAGTGTCAGCGCGCGCATCAGTGTCCGAGCTGGCGCGGTTGCCAGTCCTTCACAACCAGTGTGATCTTGAGGTCCCGGCCTGCCAGTTTGATGCGGTTTGGCAGTGTGTACCCGTCCTCCTCGGTGTAGCCCAGATACTGCACATCCCAACCATCCTGCTGCAAGCTGGCAAGTCGCCCGTTGGGATCAAGCGCAATGCGGCTGCGGCTATCCGGCGCCGGAAGGCCGCGTACCCAATAGAGAAGGTGGGAGACAGGCAATTGCCATCCCAGCTGGCTTTCAACCAATGCCTCTGGCGATTCGGCCTCGAAGCGTCCCTGTCCGGCAACCTCCAGGGCCACCGCATCAGGACGTCCTGTCAGGCGCGTGGCGCCACGCCCCAGAGGGCCAGAAAGGCGGATGTCGAAGTAGCCCTGGCGCTGCAGCCAGAACAAGGTGCCGCTGCCTGAATCCTGCGGTGCCTGGATTCCAATCTTGCCGCTGATCTGCCAGCCATCGATCTCGCTGATGTGGGCCTTATGGGCTTTCCAGTCCTCGGCATTGCCGGGGCCTTCCACGGACTCCTGCGGACCAAGACCGGCGCAACCAGCCAGCAGCAGGGCAAAGGTGGAGATCAGCAGGTTACGCATCAGCTTCATGGGTCAGGGTTTCTCCGAGCCTGTCAGGCGTTTGATGGTTTCGCGCAGCACTTCGCTGTCCGAATTGTCCTTCAGTGCTTTTGCCCAGATGGCGCGCGCTTCGCGCTGCTTGCCAGCAGACCACAGTACTTCGCCAAGATGAGCGGCGACTTCATGGTCGGGAAAGCGCTCAAGCGCCTTGCGCAGCTGGGCTTCTGCTTCTTGCAGATTGCCCAGTCGATAGTTGACCCAGCCAAGCGAGTCGAGAATTGCGGCATCGTCAGGGTTGATACGATAAGCCTGTTCGATCAGATCAAGTGCTTCCTGGTATCGGTCGGTGCGGTCAGCCAGCGTATAGCCGAGCGCATTGATAGCCATTGCATTGTCCGGCTCACGCTCAATGATGTAGCGCAGGTCTCGCTCCAGCTGAGGCAGGTCACCACGCTTCTCCGCAATCATGGCTCGGGTGTAGAGCAGGTTCAGGTCGTCGGGAAATTCATTCAGCGCCTGTTCTGCCAGTTCCCATGCCGCTTCTATCTGTTGCTGTCCGGACAGTGCTTCCAGCTCAATGAGGTATAGCTGAATAGCGTAATCAGGCTGCTCGTCACGAGCGCTTGCCAGCAGCCTCGATGCTTCCTGGTTGCGGCCAAGGGCAAACAGCAGCTCCGCCTGCATCAGTTTCGCCGGCAGGTATTCATTGCCAGGCCCGACCTTGGCGAACGCGGTCAATGCCTGCTCATTTTTGCCTAGCTCACGGTAAGCGCGGCCTAGGTTGAAATGAGCGGCGTCCAGATGGCTCCCGCGGTCGATCAGCTCTTCCAGATAGACGATCGCCTCACGCCAGGCCTGCGCTTCGAGGCATACCAGCGCCAGCGAGAAGCGCAAGTCATCGTCGCTAGGGTGCTGCTGAACCAGCGTAGCGAATTCGCCCATTGCGTCCTCGACCCGATTCTGCTCCACCAAAAGGCGCGCATAGGTCAAGCGCAAGCGCTTATCTTCGGGATGCAGGCGGAGGCTGTTTTCCAGAAGCGGCATGGCCTCGTTGCCACGCTCGAGAATCTGTAACAGGCGCGCCTGGAGCAAAATCGACGGAATTTCCTGCTCGTCGGACGGTTGCTCCTCAAGCAGCGCGAGTGCCTCTTCAGGGCGAGCGTCCTGCTGCAGCAGGACGGCCTTACCGAATTTCAGTTGAGGATTGTCGGGATGCTTGGCCAGCAACTGGTCGAAGCTCTTCAGCAGGCCGCTGCGCGTGTCCGGATCGGTTTCAGCGGCGGATAGCGCGAGGAAGTCGAAATGCGTATCGCCCTGACCCTTGAGCACCTTTTCCATGAAGGACAGCGACTCTTCATAGCGCCCTGCGCGTGCCAACTGAATGGCTGCCGCTCGCTGGGCATCGAGATTGTCCGGTGCATTGTTCGCCCAGATGATCGCCGTATCCAGCGCAGCCTGGTCGGCGCCGAGGTATTCGGCGATACGGAATCCGCGCTCTGCCACGCCGGCATCCTGGGTCGCGTTGGCCTGTTGGACATAGCTGCCCAAGGCGATGTCGAAGCGGTTGCGCTGGCCGGCCAGCTCTGCCACCAGCAACGCATAGAGGGTATCGCCGCTGAACGAGCCGTACTCGCTTGGGCTTTTTGCCGCAGGCTCCGCCGTGGCTTCCTCGATTGGCGGGCTGCTGTCAGGGGGGCTCTGCATGAAGCTTTGGCAGCCACCGAGCAATAGAGCGGCGCTGAGGGCGAGGAGTTTTTTCATAGGAAACTTAGGCTGATCTGCGGTCGCGGCATGATGACACAAGCCGCCAGGCAAGCACACGGCTCGGCTTGGGCCCAGCGTTTTGTGGGTTTGGTCCGTAACAGACAATGTCTGGCAATGGTTGTTCTGAGGCAGGCGAAGTAGGAGAATCGCGCGCTCCGTTTTCGAATCAGCGATCCTGCATGGCTTTCATCGCGCTTGGCATTAATCACAAGACCGCATCGGTGGACGTGCGCGAGCGTGTGGCGTTCACGCCCGAACAGATGGTGGAGGCGCTGCAGCAGCTGTGTCGTGTCACGCCTACGCGTGAAGCCGCTATTCTGTCGACCTGCAATCGCAGCGAGCTTTACCTGGAGCAGGAGCAGCTCGAGGCCGAGACGGTGTTGGCCTGGTTGGCCAACTACCATCGCTTGAGTCTCGAGGACCTCAAAGCCTGTGCCTATGTGCACACCGACGACCAGGCCGTGCGGCACATGATGCGTGTGGCCTCCGGTCTGGATTCGATGGTGCTGGGCGAGCCTCAGATTCTCGGGCAGATGAAGTCCGCTTATGCCGTGGCGCGCGAGGCCGGTAGCGTCGGCCCGCTGCTGGGTCGTCTGTTCCAGGCGACCTTTAGCACCGCCAAGACCGTACGTACTGACACTGCCATTGGTGAAAACCCGGTTTCGGTCGCTTTCGCCGCGGTCAGCCTGGCCAAGCAGATCTTCGCCAACCTCGATCGCAGCCAGGCATTGCTGATCGGCGCTGGCGAAACCATCACCCTGGTTGCTCGGCACCTGCACGAGCAAGGCGTCAAGCGCATCGTGGTTGCCAACCGTACCCTCGAACGCGCAAGCGCGCTGGCCGAGCAGTTCGGTGCCCATGCCATCTTGCTTGCCGACATCCCGCAGGAACTCTACAACAGCGATATCGTCATCAGTTCGACTGCCAGCCAGCTACCAATTCTAGGCAAGGGGGCGGTCGAGCAGGCGTTGAAGAAACGCAAGCACAAACCGATGTTCATGGTGGATATCGCGGTGCCGCGCGATATAGAAGCGCAGGTCGCCGATCTGGATGACGTCTATCTCTACACCGTCGATGATCTTCATGAGGTGGTCGCAGAGAATCTCAAGAGCCGCCAGGGCGCAGCCCAGGCTGCCGAAGAGCTGGTTGCGGTCGGAACTGACGATTTCATGGCGCGGCTGCGTGAGCTGGCCGCCGTGGATGTGCTCAAGGCCTATCGGCAGCACGCTGAGCGCCTTCGTGATGAGGAGTTGCTGCGCGCCCAGCGGTTGCTGGCCAATGGCGGCACAGCCGAGGATGCGCTGGCGCAGCTGGCGCGGGGATTGACCAACAAGTTGCTGCACGCGCCTAGCGTACAGCTGAAAAAACTTTCTGCCGAAGGGCGAGTGGAGGCACTGAGCATCGTCCAGGACCTCTTCGCCCTGCAAGACAGCACGGACAAACCATGAAAGCGTCGCTGCTCAACAAACTCGATACCCTGCAGGACCGCTTCGAAGAGCTGACAGCGTTACTGGGTGACGCTGAAGTGATCAGCGATCAGACCCGTTTTCGCGCCTATTCGCGCGAGTACGCCGAGGTCGAACCGGTTATCGCCGCTTACCGCGAATTTCTCAAGATGCAGTCCGACCTTGAGGGGGCTCAGGCACTGCTCAAGGACAATGATCCAGACGTGCGTGAGATGGCCGAAGAAGAGGTTGCCGAGGCGCGCGGCAAGCTCGAAGCGATTGAGGCTCGGCTGCAGCGTATGCTCCTGCCAAAGGATCCCAAAGATGGGCGTAACGTGTTCCTCGAAATTCGGGCTGGCACCGGTGGCGATGAAGCCGCGATCTTCTCCGGGGATCTGTTTCGTATGTATTCCCGCTACGCCGAACGGCAAGGCTGGCGCGTCGAGATTCTGTCTGAAAGCCCGGGCGAGCACGGCGGCTACAAAGAAGTGATCTCGCGGGTCGAGGGCGACAACGTCTTTGCCAAACTCAAGTTCGAGTCGGGCGCGCACCGGGTCCAGCGCGTTCCTGAAACCGAGTCTCAGGGGCGTATTCATACCTCGGCCTGCACCGTGGCGGTTCTGCCCGAGCCAGACGAGCAAATCGCGATCGAGATCAACCCGGCCGACCTGCGCGTCGATACCTATCGTGCCTCGGGTGCCGGCGGACAGCACATCAACAAGACTGACTCGGCGGTGCGCATCACTCACATGCCCAGCGGTATCGTCGTCGAATGTCAGGAAGAGCGCTCGCAGCATAAGAACCGTGCGCGGGCCATGTCCTGGCTGGCAGCCAAGCTGCAAGATGTGCAGGACAGCGCGGCGCACAAGGAAATTTCCGATACGCGCAAGCTGCTGGTGGGCTCGGGCGATCGTTCCGAACGTATTCGGACCTACAACTTCCCGCAGGGGCGCGTTACGGACCACCGTATCAATTTGACGCTGTATTCCCTCAACGAAGTGGTCGGCGGTGCCGTGGAGCAGGTAATCGAACCACTGTTGCAGGAATATCAAGCCGATCAGCTCGCCGCGCTGGGTGATTGACTGCTCTTTTTATCGGCGGACCGGTTTGGTTCGCTGACTGCGGTACAACTGAATCCTGGATACCTCGAGCATGGCGACAATCGACTCCCTGCTGCGTGCCGCCCAGTTACCCGACTCGCCGAGCGCCAAGCTCGATGCCGAGTGGCTGCTTGCCGCCGTGCTGGGCAGGTCGCCGAGCTATCTGCGCACCTGGCCTGAGCGCGAAGTGCTGCCCGAGGACGAGGCCCGCTTTGTCGCCCATCTTGAACGCCGTCGCCTTGGCGAGCCGGTAGCCTACATCCTGGGTCGCCAGGGCTTCTGGAGCCTTGAGCTCGAAGTGGCGCCGCATACCTTAATTCCACGACCGGACACTGAGCTGCTGGTAGAGACAGCGATGAAGGTGCTGCCTGGCGGTGGTGCGGCGAGCGTGCTCGATCTGGGTACGGGAACCGGTGCGATTGCCCTGGCGCTTGCCAGTGAACGTCCGGCCTGGCAGATCACCGGTGTGGACCGCGTCACCGAGGCCGTTGCGCTGGCGGCTCGTAATGCCCAACGGCTCGGGCTCGGCAATGCAGCCTTTCACGGGAGCCACTGGTTTTCGTCACTTAGGGGCCAGCGTTTTGAGTTGATTGTCTCCAATCCGCCGTACATCCCCGCCAGTGATCCCCATCTGTCGCAGGGTGATGTGCGTTTCGAACCGAGCAGTGCGCTGGTGTCGGGTGTTGATGGCCTAGACGACATTCGCCTGATCATTGCGCAGGCGCCCGATTACCTGAGCTCATCCGGCTGGTTGGTACTTGAGCACGGTTACGATCAGGCGTCAGCGGTGCGGAGCCTGTTGAGCGCCGGTGGTTTCGTTGATGTCGCCAGCTGCAGGGACTTCGGTGGCCACGAGCGTGTCAGCCTCGGGCGGCTGCCATGAATCAAGAGAGGAAATGTGCATGCTGACCGACGACGAGCTGCTGCGTTACAGCCGGCAGATCTTGCTGCGACAGGTCGATATCGAGGGTCAGCTCAGGCTTAAGCAAAGCCGCGTACTGATCGTCGGGCTTGGCGGGCTCGGCTCACCGGTCGCGCTATATCTGGC
>Ga0208814_1000155_pt1 | contig 49204 bp, 43 predicted proteins | sample MalvirAntarct_55_FD_184253 | JGI IMG/M metagenome (GOLD analysis project Ga0208814, IMG submission 184253) | Marine viral communities from the Global Malaspina Expedition - Malaspina viral metaG Antarct_55 (SPAdes) (version 2) | ecosystem: Environmental > Aquatic > Marine > Oceanic | place... | reverse complement strand
CGCATCTTCTGGAGCCGGAAGGCAGGATGCCCGAGGCGGCCGTATTGATGCCCATTACCCGCAGCGACTCGCCGGAACTGGTGCTGACCCTGCGCGCCAGTGGTCTGTCTACCCATGGCGGTGAGGTGGCATTCCCTGGGGGGCGACGCGATCCGGAGGATCGTGACCTCATCCACACCGCTTTGCGCGAGGCTGAGGAGGAAGTCGGACTGGCGCCGGGGATAGTTGAAATCGTTGGGCCTCTGAGCAGTCTGGTTTCACTGCACGGGATCCATGTCACGCCCTACGTCGGAATCGTCCCGGACTACGTCGAATATCGCGCCAACGATGCGGAAATCGCCTCGGTGTTTTCCGTCCCGCTGGAGTTTTTCTGCGAGGATGCGCGTGAAGTAACCCACCGGATCGACTACCAGGGCGGCGCATGGTACGTCCCGTCTTACCAATATGGCGAATACAAGATCTGGGGTCTGACAGCGATCATGGTCGTCGAGTTAGTCAACCTGGTGTACGACGCCGGGATTGAAATGCGCCGGCCTCCCACCTCCTACATCGATCTGAGCCAGAAGAGGTCATAACCGTGAAATATCGCCTGGGCGATTCCCTCGTTGAAACCCATCCGCAGAGCTGGGTAGCACCAAATGCCACGTTGGTGGGCAAGATTCGCCTCGACGCCGGCGCCAACGTCTGGTTTGGTGCCGTGCTGCGTGGTGACAACGAGCTGATCCATATCGGTGAGAACAGCAATGTGCAGGATGGCAGCGTTATGCACACTGATATGGGCTATCCGCTGACGCTGGGTACCGGAGTCACTGTTGGTCACAACGCCATGCTGCACGGCTGCTCGGTGGGTGACTACAGCCTGGTTGGTATCAATGCCGTGGTTCTCAACGGCGCGAAGATCGGCAAATACTGCATCATCGGCGCCAACACGCTGATTGCCGAGGGCAAGGAGATACCGGACGGTTCGTTGGTCGTCGGTTCGCCGGGTAAGGTGGTCCGTGAGCTGACCGAACAGCAGAAGAAAATGCTTGAAGCCAGCGCGGCGCACTACGTGCACAACGCTCAGCGCTATGCGCGTGAGCTGGCGGAGCAGGGCGATTGATAGCAGCGGAGAAGCCAGTGACATCCCCCTGCGTAAGTGTCTGCGCGTTGGACGAAGACGATATCTGCACGGGTTGCCAGCGTAGTATCGATGAGATTCGGCGCTGGGGACGAATGGATAATCCTGAACGGCGACAGGTGCTGTTGCGTTGTCACGAGCGTGCTCGCCAAAGCGGTCTGCTGTTTTAGTCGAAGCGCACCACGCTGCTGATCATCTTTCTCTTTTCCGTATTGCGAGGAATGTCATGCCCCGAATTGGTACGCCGCTATCGGCCAGTGCTACCCGCGTGCTGCTCTGTGGTTCTGGTGAGCTCGGCAAAGAGCTGGTCATCGAGCTTCAACGTCTGGGCGTGGAAGTCATCGCGGTGGACCGCTACGCCAACGCGCCAGCCATGCAGGTTGCGCACCGCCATCATGTGATCGACATGCTCGACGGCACAGCATTGCGGGCCATCATCGAGCAGGAAAATCCGCATTTCATCGTTCCCGAAATCGAGGCGATTGCCACTGCGACGCTAGTGGAACTGGAGCGCGAGGGCTATACCGTTATCCCTACCGCGCGGGCCGCGCAGCTCACCATGAATCGGGAGGGTATCCGCCGACTGGCTGCCGAAGAGCTGGGGCTGCCAACCTCGCCTTACCGTTTCGCTGATTCCCTGGAGGCGTGCCGTGCGGCGGTCTCCGAGCTGGGCTTTCCCTGCTTGATCAAACCTGTGATGAGTTCGTCAGGCAAGGGGCAATCGGTTTTGCGCAGTGAAGACGATCTTCTCAAGGCGTGGGAGTATGCCCAGGCCGGCGGTCGCGCGGGTAAAGGGCGCGTGATCGTGGAGGGCTTCATTGATTTCGACTACGAGATTACCTTGCTGACGGTCCGCCACGCAGGCGGGACTACCTTCTGCCAGCCGGTCGGGCATCGTCAGGAAAAGGGTGACTACCAGGAGTCGTGGCAACCGCAGGCGATGACCGTCTCTGCGATGGCGGAGGCCGAGCGAATCGCCTTGGCGGTCACCGGTGCCCTGGGTGGGCGTGGCATCTTTGGGGTCGAGCTGTTCATCAAGGGCGACAAGGTGTGGTTTTGCGAGGTTTCACCGCGGCCACATGATACGGGGCTGGTAACCCTAATATCCCAGGACCTGTCCGAATTCGCCTTGCACGCGCGAGCGATTCTCGGACTGCCGATTCCGGCAATTCGTCAGTTCGGTCCGTCTGCTTCTGCCGTGCTGCTGGTAGAGGGTGAATCCGATCAGGTGAGCTTCGGCAATCTGGCTGCTGCGCTGGACGAACCGGATACTGCGCTGCGCCTGTTTGGCAAGCCCGGTCTCAGTGGTCAGCGGCGTATGGGTGTTGCGCTGGCCCGTGACGCATCGATAGAGGCGGCGCGTGCAAAAGCGCTGCGGGCGGTCTCGGCGATCGATACAGCGCTCTAGTCCTGGCAACCTGGGCAACCTGGGCGTCGCCGGTTATTGAGCGTCGCCCTTTGAATCTTGAGGCTCCTCGATCACCCAGGCGCGTACGCTTTTGACGCGGTTGTCTGCCGCCTGCAAGATCTCCAATCGGTACTGGTTGATTTGCAGGCATATTCCACTGTCGGGAATATGTTCAAGCGCTTCAGTAATCAACCCGTTAAGCGTCTTGGGGCCATCGCAGGGTAGCTGCCACCCCAGCGCGCGGTTGACTTCGCGCAGGTAAGCGGCGCCGTCGATCACCAGGGTGCCGTCGTCCTGAGGATGTATATCCGGGCTGCGCAACGCGTCCTGATTGCTGAACTCACCGACGATTTCTTCGAGAATATCTTCCAGGGTCACGATCCCCAGCACATCGCCGTACTCATCAACGACGATGCCGATTCGGCGTTTCTGCTTCTGAAAATTGACCAGCTGTGTGGAGAGGGGGGTGTTCTCTGGAATGAAGTAAGGATCGTCGCATGCTTCCAGCAGGCTCTCCCGTGTCAGCTGGTCATGGCTGAGCAGGCGCGCAATCTGACGCATATGCACGATGCCTTCGATCTGGTTGATGTCCTTGCGAAACACGGGGAGGCGGGTGTGTGGCGTCGTGCGCAACTGAGTCACGATGGTTTCGAGATCATCTTCAAGATCGATGCCGGCGACCTCATTACGCGGAATCATGATGTCGTCGACGGTTACCCGCTCCAGGTCAAGGATGCCAAGCAGCATGCTTTGCCGTTTCATCGGCATGTCGCTGCCTGATTCGTGCACCACGCTGCGCAGTTCTTCCGTGGACAGGCTGTCGCTGCCTTTGTTGGACAGGTCAACGCCGAGCAGCTTGAGAAGGCCATTGCTGATCCAGTTGAGCAGTGCCACCAAGGGGTACAGCACTTTCTGCAACATCAGCAGCGGCAGGCTGACGGGATAAGCCACGGCTTCAGGGCGCAAGGCGGCGAGGGTTTTGGGGGTTATTTCCCCGAAGATCAGCAGGACGATCGTCAGGCCGATGGTCGCGATTGCGATTCCCGCCTCGCCCCACAGCTTGATGGCCAGGACGGTGGCAATTGCGGAAGCGAGAATGTTGACGAAGTTGTTGCCGACCAAGATGGTCCCGAGCAGCCGATCTGGACGTTCAAGCAGGGCGCTGGCGCGTTTTGCGCCGCGGTGCCCTTCCTTGGCCTGATGACGCAGGCGATAACGATTTAGGCTGAGCATTCCGGTTTCGGAGCTGGAAAAGAATGCCGAGCACAACAGCAGAGCGACCAGCATGCCGACCAGAAAGCCGGGGTGTAGATTCTCCACGTGGTGGTCCTAGATATGCAGAATGAATTCGCGGACCAGCTTGCTGCCGAAGTAAGCCAGCATCAGCAAGCAGAAGCCTGCCAGCGTCCAGCGGATGGCCTTGTAGCCGCGCCAGCCCAGCTGATGACGCCCCCATAGCAGCATGCCGAACACCACCCAGGCGACCACGGACAGCAAGGTTTTATGTACCAGATGTTGCGCGAACAGGTTGTCGAGGAAGATCCAGCCGGAAATGAGCGATGCCGAGAGCAGCAGCCAGCCGGCGAGCAGAAAACCGAATAGCAGGCTCTCCATGGTCTGCAGCGGTGGGAAGTTCCTGATCAGGCCGGACGGGTGCTTGTGCTTAAGATGATGATCCTGCAGCAGTAGCAGCAATGATTGAAACACGGCAATCGTGAGCATCCCGTAGGCGAGGATGGAAAACAGGATATGCGCCAGGATGCCCGGCTGCTCGGCAATGGCAGGTGCCGTGCCGGACGGCGCGAACTGGGCAAATAGCACGGTCAGGCAGCCCAGCGGAAAGAGCAACAGCAGCAGGTTTTCCACGGGCATTCGGTAAAGCGCGAGCAGGATCAACAAGATCACAGCAGCAGCAATCAGGCTCGAGGCGGTGAAGAAGTCCAGATGCAGGCCGCTCGGTGAAAGCAGCTGGATGAACAGGCTCACGCCATGTGCGGCGAGCGCCAATGCGCCCAGGATAAGCAGCAAACGCTTGTCCGGCACGGTGCGTTGCGCCAGGCGCAGGCCCTGGTATCCGGTGACGCCGGCATAAAGGCAGGCGGCAGCTAGGCTCGGGAGCAAAGGGTGCATAGGTCTGTTAGTAGGCTCGAAAGGCGATGAGTGTGGCATAAACGTCGGGTGCGCAAAAGTGTGCGGTTGGCCGCGGCTGCCGCCGTAAAGCCGGTTGATGGGGGAACCGTCGGCAGGCTGGCGGTCATCAGGACAGTTATGGTTGGGGCCGCTCGATGAAAAGCATTGATGGCGGGGTACCGGCCAGGGGTGCGCAGCTTCTATAATCGGGGCCTTAACCACACCCAGCGTGGAAATGGCACATGTTTGAAAACCTAACCGACCGCCTCTCGCAGACCCTTCGCCATGTCACCGGCAAGGCCAAGCTGACCGAGGACAACATCAAGGACACCCTGCGCGAAGTACGAATGGCATTGCTAGAAGCAGACGTGGCGCTACCCGTGGTCAAGGAGTTTGTGGCCAGGGTCAAGGACAGGGCAGTCGGTACGGAGGTCTCCAAGAGCCTGACGCCTGGTCAGGCATTTGTGAAAATCGTGCGCGTCGAGCTGGAAGAGTTGATGGGCGCGGCGAACGAAGACCTCGCTCTCAGTGTGGTTCCGCCTGCGGTAATTCTGATGGCAGGCCTGCAAGGGGCAGGTAAGACGACTACCGTCGGCAAGCTGGCTAGATTTCTGAAGGAGCGCAAGAAGAAGTCGGTATTGGTGGTGTCTGCCGATGTCTATCGCCCTGCAGCGATCAAGCAGTTGGAGACGCTTGCTGCGGAAGTGGGGGTGACTTTCTTTCCTTCTGACACCAGCCAGAAACCGGTCGAGATTGCTCAAGCGGCTATCCGCGAGGCCAAGCTCAAATACATCGATGTGGTTCTGGTCGATACCGCGGGTCGTCTAGCGATTGATGCGGAGATGATGGCCGAAATCCAGGCCGTCCATGCGGCGATCAAGCCCGCAGAGACCTTGTTCGTAGTTGACGCCATGACGGGTCAGGACGCCGCTAATACTGCAAAGGCTTTTGGTGAAGCGCTTCCGCTGACGGGCGTAGTGCTAACCAAGGTCGACGGTGATGCGCGTGGCGGGGCTGCGCTTTCGGTACGCCACATCACCGGTAAGCCGATCAAGTTTCTGGGGATGGGTGAGAAGAGCGATGCGCTCGAGCCGTTCCATCCGGACCGGATCGCTTCTCGAATCCTGGGCATGGGCGATGTGCTCAGTCTGATCGAGCAGGCCGAGCAAACGCTGGACCGGGAAAAGGCAGAGAAGCTCACCAAGAAGCTGAAGAAGGGCAAGGGATTCGATCTGGAAGATTTCCGTGATCAGCTTCAGCAAATGAAGAACATGGGTGGCCTAGGCGGCTTGATGGATAAGCTGCCCTCGATCGGTGGCATGAATTTGTCGCAGATGGGAAATGCCCAGGGCGCTGCGGAAAAGCAATTCAAACAGATGGAGGCCATCATCAATTCGATGACCCCTGTCGAGCGCCGCAATCCGGATATCATCAGCGGTTCGCGCAAACGTCGCATTGCGATGGGTTCCGGCACGCAGGTTCAGGACATCGGTCGCTTGATCAAGCAGCACAAGCAGATGCAAAAGATGATGAAGAAGGTCAGCGGCAAAGGCGGCATGGCGAAGATGATGCGTGGCATGGGTGGGATGCTGCCAGGCGGCGGCGGAATGCCCAAGTTCTAATTTTCCGAGCGCCTCAGCGGGCTGCGCTGAGGCTGAACAGGCCTGCTGGCGAGGCCTGCAGTTGTTTTTGAAAAAGCCATTTGCAAAAAACCGGATATTCCTTAGAATATGCGGCCTTTCGGGCCTTGGGCCCTGCATTCAGATTTGCTGTACCGACTACAGGAACGATGTTCACATGGTAACTATTCGTCTCGCCCGTGGCGGCTCCAAGAAGCGCCCTTTCTACCACCTGACCGTGACCAACAGCCGCAACCCGCGCGATGGTCGTTTCGTTGAGCGTATCGGCTTCTTCAATCCGATCGCCTCGGGTGCGGAAGTGAAGCTTTCTGTAAACCAGGAGCGCGCTACTTACTGGCTGGGTCAGGGCGCACAGCCGTCTGAGCGTGTTGCTCAGCTGCTGAAGGAAGCTGCTAAGGCCGCTGCCTGAACAATATGAACGCAACGTCAGCTCCGGCCGAAGACCTCATCGTCATAGGCAAGATCGTATCGGTGCATGGCGTGCGTGGTGACGTGAAGATCTATTCTTTCACCGATCCAATCGACAATCTGCTGGAGTATCGTCGCTGGACGCTGAGGCGAGGCGATGAAGTCAAGCAGGTTGAGCTGGTGAAGGGTCGCCTCCAGGGCAAGATCTTGGTGGCTACGCTGAAAGGGCTGACGGAACGAGAAGAAGCGCGTACATACGCCGACTTCGAGATCTGTATTCCTCGCAGTGAGCTACCCCAGCTGACCGGTGATGATTACTACTGGTACCAGTTGCAGGGTCTGACGATCATCAACCAGCTCGAGCAGGTGCTCGGTCGGGTCGATCATCTGCTCGAAACGGGCGCCAATGACGTCATGGTGGTCAAGCCGTTCGACGGCAGTCTGGATGATCGCGAACGCTTGTTGCCCTACACCGATCAGTGTGTTTTGAAGATCGATCTGGAAGCAGGCGAGATGCGGGTCGAATGGGATGCGGACTTCTAGTCAACATGCCCAATCTTCGTGTCGATGTCATCAGTCTGTTCCCGGACATGTTTGCTGCTATCAGTGAATATGGAATCACCAGCCGGGCAGTAAAGCAGGGGTTACTCCAGCTGCATTGCTGGAATCCTCGAGCGTATACCGAAGACCGTCATCAGACGGTCGATGATCGGCCTTTTGGGGGCGGTCCGGGTATGGTGATGAAGATCAAGCCACTGGAACTCGCGCTTGCAGATGCTCGGCATGCTGCCGGTGAGAAGGCCAAGGTGATTTATTTTTCTCCCCAGGGACGGCAGCTGAAACAGGCTGACGTCCGTGCATTGGTGGGTGAGGAAGGATTGATCCTCATTGCAGGTCGTTACGAAGGTATCGACGAGCGTTTCATAGAAGCGCATGTGGATGAGGAATGGTCGATTGGTGACTATGTGCTATCCGGCGGTGAGTTGCCGGCCATGGTGCTGATCGATGCTGTGACCCGCCTGCTCCCTGGAGCATTGGGTCATGCTGATTCAGCCGAGGAGGACTCGTTTACGGACGGCCTGCTCGACTGTCCGCATTACACGCGACCGGAAGTGTATGCGGATAAACGTGTTCCTGAAGTGTTGCTCAGCGGCAATCATGAACACATCCGGCGCTGGCGTTTACAGCAGTCCCTCGGAAGGACCTGGGAACGCCGCGCTGATCTTCTGGATAGCCGCTCGCTTTCTGGGGAAGAACAAAAGCTGCTAGCGGAATTTATCCGCCAGCGGGACGATAGTTAAACGTATCGATGGCACGCCAGCATGGCCTGTCTCAGGAGCACAGCATGACCAACAAGATTATTCAGGCGATTGAAAGCGAGCAGATGACCAAGCAGCTGCCCCCGTTCGCCCCCGGTGACACCGTAGTTGTCCAGGTTAAGGTGAAGGAAGGCGATCGTGAGCGTCTGCAGGCCTTTGAAGGCGTTGTGATTGGCAAGCGTAACCGCGGCCTGAACAGTGCTTTCACCGTTCGCAAGATCTCCAACGGTGTAGGTGTTGAGCGTACTTTCCAGTACTACAGCCCGATGGTCGACAGCCTCAGCGTCAAGCGCCGTGGTGATGTCCGTAAAGCCAAGCTGTACTACCTCCGCGCGCTGTCCGGCAAGGCAGCCCGCATCAAGGAAAAGCTTTCCTGAGGAAAGTTTCCTTAACAAAAAGCAGCCTCCGGGCTGCTTTTTTGTGGGCGGTTGGTTTTGCTCGAATCCGGGTAGCCAGGGCGCGAGCGGCTTACTGCCGGCGGCCGTTGCTGTTCGTAGGGCCTGGAAGTGTTAGCGCGCTCAGGCTTTCGGACGGTCCGGTTCGGGTTTGTTTACGGCTGCTTGGACGTTTGCGTTGTCGGTTAAAGCGATCAGGGTCCAGCCAGCCTCCGGCTTGATGCGGGCATCCGGGTGAAACACGTGTGTATGGCCGTGGTTGTCAATGGCGAAATACAGGATTGCGCCTGACCCATTTAGAGTCTGGTATTCCGGCCAGCCAAAGGTTTCGGTCAGTTTGTTGCTTTTAAGTGAGTCACCTCGGCCAAGCCGCCCGGCAAGTTGCGAGTAGGTCAGAGTGGGCGTACCTAGCGGGCGGCCTCGGTGTTCGTCGCTGGGACGATGTTTGTCGCTGCGTCGATTCTCTTGTGTGCTTGCCAGATTAAACAGTCGATCAACGCCGAACTCATGACGGAAGCGCATGGCGGCGAGGGTGTTCATTTCTCCAACAGGCGACAACGCCAGCAGGTGCCCGAGTCCAACCAGGTCGAGGTGGTTTTCGGCGTGTTGCGAGGCTGGGTTCCCGTAATAGGTTGGCAGGTTCTCCATCCGCGCCGCGCGAATATTGTCCCAGCTGGAGTCGGTGAGCATGACTCTCACGCCTTGTTCGCTCAGCGCGCGCCCTATCGCTCTTGCAACCGGATTGGCGCCTACGATCAAAAAGCCGCTTGGCGACGGTTCCGCGACTTTCAGCAGTCTCGCCAGTGGGCGTGCGGTTGCGCTTTGCAGCACGACGGTACCGATGATGACGGCGAAGGTGAGGGGCACGAGCAGCAGCGCGCCCTGGTGGCCTGCTTCGTCCAGGCGAACCGCAAAGATTGCGGACACGGCAGCCGCCACGATTCCACGGGGTGCAATCCATGCCAGCAGCAGCCTCTCCCGCCAGTTCAACTGGGAACCCCAAGTGCTCAGGGTGATCGCCAGCGGTCGGGCCACGAATTGCACGATCACCAGAAGAATCAACACTGCCGGCCCCAGCTGCATCAGTGCTGTCAGGTCGAGCATCGCTGCGAGCAGGATAAACAGCCCCGAGATCAGCAGAATGCTCAGGTTTTCCTTGAAGTGAAGGATGTCTCGCACGTCGACATCTCTCATGTTCGCAAGCCAGATCCCCATCAGCGTGACGGCCAGCAAGCCGGATTCATGCACCAGGGTATTGGCGGTGACGAATACGCCGAGCACTGACGCCAGTGTCGCCAGATTCTGCAGATACTCCGGCAGCCAGTGTCTTTTCACCAGTTGGCCGAGCGTCCATCCTCCTGCTATCCCGAGTACGGTTCCGCACAGCAGGACCCCGCCGAACGTCTGCAAGCTCTGGGTCCAGGCAGCCTCGGTGCCTCGTGTAATGATGAAGCTGTAAACCACCACTGCAAGCAAAGCGCCAATCGGATCGATGATGATGCCTTCCCACCTCAGGATATTGGCAACCGCCGCGTTGGGGCGCACTACGCGCAGCATCGGTACGATCACGGTCGGGCCCGTGACAAGCGTCAAGCTTCCCAGGAGCAACGCCAGGTCCCAATCAAAGCCAAGCAGCCAATGAGCGGACAGGGTGATCACGCCCCAGGTCGTCAGTGCGCCGATGCCAATCAGGCGGCGCACGACGGTGCCGATGCCAGGCAACTCCGAGACGCGTAGCGTCAAGCTGCCTTCGAAAAGGATCAACGCCACCGCCAGGGAAACCAGCGGAAAGAGCAGTGTGCCGAACAGGCGAGTCGGGTCCAGCCAGCCGAGTACGGGGCCGGCCAGGATCCCACTCAGCAAGAGAAACAGAATTGCTGGCAGTCGTAATCGCCATGCCAGCCATTGGCTGGCGAGCGAGGCGATGCCGAGCGCAGCGAGGGCAATGAGAATGTCTTGTTCGGTCATGGTTACCAGGTGTTCAAAGTGGCGGGTCGGTTGGATTGGGCTTCCACTCCGCGAGGGTCCGTTGTTGCGGAGCTACTGGATAGTCTGACACTGCTCGGGCCAATCAGGTCTATTTGGAATGAGCAAGGTGGCTGTTCGGTCCGAGCGGTCTATGGAACACTGGCCGCCTTTCCGTCCAGTGTTTCTGTGCATGCCGGCTCAAGACGACCCCCTTATCGATCGGTTTCTCGACGCTCTTTGGCTCGAAAAAGGACTGTCGGACAACACCCGCGACGCCTATCGCAGCGATTTAGCGCTATTCAACGGCTGGCTGGGCGAGCGCAATGTGCGTCTTGTCGATGTGGGTCGGGACGCCATTCTCGATCACCTCGCCTGGCGCCTGGCTAGCGGCTACAAGGCTCGTTCAACCGCGCGGCTGTTGTCCGGGCTTCGCGGGTTCTATCGATTTCTGTTGCGCGAAGGCTTGATCACGGTCGATCCAACGCTGCGAGTGGATCTGCCGCAGTTGGGGCGCCCACTGCCCAAGGCGTTGTCGGAGACTGATGTCGAATCGCTGCTGTCGGCGCCGGATATCGGCGAGCCGCTGGGGCTACGCGACCGGGCGATGCTCGAAGTCCTCTATGCAACCGGCCTGCGGGTCACGGAGCTGATCGAACTTCGTCTTGAGCAGATTAACCTTCGCCAGGGCGTCTTGCGTACCTTCGGTAAAGGAAACAAGGAGCGCCTGGTGCCTTTGGGCGAGGAGTCCATGCACTGGCTGGCACGCTATCTTCGCGACGCCCGTCACGAGTTGCTCAGTGGCAAGGCCAGCGATGTGGTGTTTCCAAGCCGACGAGGGGATCTGATGACAAGGCAGACGTTTTGGCATCGAGTCAAACAACATGCCCGGCAGGCCGGAATAGCCGTGTCGATCTCTCCCCACACACTGCGTCACGCATTTGCTACTCACCTGCTCAATCATGGAGCGGATCTTCGAACCGTGCAGATGCTCCTCGGCCACAGTGATCTGTCGACTACCCAGATCTACACGCACATTGCCCGCGCCAGGCTGCAGGAACTCCACGCGCAACACCATCCGCGTGGTTGAGTGGCTGACGTTAGAAGATGCGGTGCAGACCACAAAGCCGATGAGCGAAGGTCTGCAGCCTGCAACAGGCGACAGGGGCTATGTTAATCTGCCGGCCTTCCCTCGATCGAAGTCGCCAGGAGATTTCATGCGCGTGAATCGTATTTTTGCTGCCGTTGCCCTGAGCCTCGCCAGCTCCGTTGTCCTGGCCGCTGACGCTGAACAGGCGATCCGTGAGTCGCTTAACGCACTTCAACCCGATATGCCCATCGAGGCGATCGCCGAAAGCCCCATGAACGGTGTTTATCAGGTTCAGCTGAAGGGTGGGCGTCAGCTCTACGCGAGCGCGGACGGTCAGTTCCTGATTCAGGGCTATATGTATCAGTTCAAGGACGGCCAGGCGACCAACCTGACCGAGCAGGCGCAGAGCCGATCCGTTGCGAAAGCGATTGACGCTGTTCCAACCAGCAAGATGGTGGTTTTCTCGCCTGAAAGCCCGAAGACTCATATCACTGTATTTACCGACACCGATTGCGGCTACTGCCAGAAGCTGCACAGTGAAGTACCGGAGCTGAACCGTCTTGGCGTCGAGGTTCGCTATATGGCCTTTCCGCGGCAGGGGATGGGCAGCCACGGTGCCAACACCCTGACCAGCGTATGGTGCGCAAAGGATCGTCAGGCTGCGATGAACAAGGCCAAGGCACGTGAGGATGTACCGGCCGCCAGCTGCGACAACCCGGTAGCCGAGCAGTATGAGTTAGGCCAGCTGATCGGCGTTCAGGGCACCCCGGCAATTATCCTCGCTGATGGCCAGATCATCCCTGGCTACCAGCCGGCGCCGCAGCTCGCCGAACTCGCTCTGAAAGCCAAGTAGCCGCCTGGACAGCCTCTTCTGTCGCGAAGAGGCTGTCCATTTCAGCTGCGGCTGAACTGTTTCCCCACTCGCGTTCAAAGCCAGAAGGCATATTGAGGAGGTGGAGAAAATGAAGCTCGAAGGCTCCTGTCATTGCAAGGCCGTTCGTTTTTCTGTGGAGTCGGCCGAACCCTATCCGTTTATGCGCTGTTATTGCTCGATCTGTCGCAAAACGGCAGGGGCGGGCGGCTATGCGATCAATCTGGGTGGGGATCACCGGACGCTTACGGTGCATGGCCGCGAAAACCTGAGCATCTACCAGGCCAGGATGGTCGATGCCAAAACCGGCGCGGTGCGTATCAGTGATGGGCAACGTCATTTCTGCAAGCTGTGTGGCAGCGCGCTCTGGTTGTGGGACCCGAACTGGCCAGATCTGGTGCATCCACATGCCTCAGCAATCGATAGCGACCTGCCGAGCCCGCCCGAGTCGACACACCTGATGCTGGCGTCGAAGGCGTCGTGGGTCGAGCCGCAGCTGGGGCCAGACGATCGTTGCTTCGATGAGTATCCGGATGAGTCGCTTGCGCAGTGGCATCAGCGGCTGGGGTTGCAGAGCAAGTCCAGCTAGCAGCCGGTCCGCCAAACGCTGCCGATTTGACTAAAGCTCCTGTGCTTCGTAATGTGCGACTCTTTTGTTCGGCCGCCGTGTAGGGCCGTCCGTTGGCAATGGGGAGTGCAACTTGAAACCGGTGAAAGTTGGCATCTGTGGGCTGGGAACCGTCGGTGGCGGTACCTTCAATGTGCTCGAGCGCAACGCAGCGGAAATCGCGCGCCGTGCTGGACGTGGAATCGAGGTCGCGCAGATTGCGGCTCGTCATGCGAACCCCAAGTGCAACACCGGTGACACCCCGATTACCGCCGATATCTTCGATGTCGCCAATAACCCCGAGATCGACATCGTCGTCGAGCTTATCGGGGGCTATACGTTTGCCCGCGAACTGGTGCTCAAGGCCATCGAGAACGGCAAGCATGTGGTCACGGCAAACAAGGCGCTGATCGCCGTGCACGGCAATGAGATCTTTGCCAAGGCGCGCGAGAAGGGCGTCATCGTAGCCTTCGAAGCCTCGGTAGCCGGCGGTATCCCGATCATCAAGGCCATTCGCGAAGGGCTGGCGGGCAACCAGATCAATTGGCTCGCCGGTATCATCAACGGAACCGGTAACTTCATTCTTACCGAGATGCGGGAGAAAGGTCGGACCTTCGAGGACGTACTGAAGGAGGCTCAGGAGCTCGGTTATGCAGAGACCGATCCGACCTTCGACGTCGAAGGCATAGACGCTGCCCACAAGCTGACCATCCTTGCCTCCATTGCCTTCGGCGTGCCGCTGCAATTCGATAAGGCCTACACCGAAGGGATCTCCAAGCTGACCACGGCTGACGTCAACTACGCCGAGGCGCTGGGCTACCGCATCAAGCACCTGGGCGTTGCGCGCAGCACTGCCTCAGGCATCGAGCTGCGCGTCCACCCTACGCTGATCCCGGCCGATCGCCTGATCGCCAACGTCAATGGCGTGATGAACGCGGTGATGGTCAACGGTGATGCCGTCGGCTCGACCCTTTATTACGGCGCCGGTGCCGGCATGGAGCCGACGGCTTCGGCTGTGGTGGCGGACCTGGTGGATGTGGCCCGTGCGCTGACCACCGATCCGAACAACCGCGTCCCGCACCTGGCCTTTCAGCCGGACTCGCTCTCTGCTCATCCGATCCTGCCGATCGGCGCTTGCGAAAGTGCCTATTACCTACGCATTCAGGCCAAGGATCGCCCGGGCGTGTTGGCTCAGGTCGCCACTATCCTGTCGGAGCGTGGCATCAATATCGAATCGATCATGCAGAAGGAAGCCGAGGAGCAAGACGGGCTGGTTCCGGTCATCCTGGTCACGCATCGAGTGGTCGAGCAGCGAATCGACGACGCCATCGCAGCACTCGAAGCGCTTGCCGACGTGGTGGGCAACGTGGTGCGGATTCGTGTCGAGCAACTGAACTAAATCAGCAACGTCGGGCTGCTCTGGCGGCCCGCAGTCAGCGACCAACGTAGGGTTTGAACAATGCGCTACATCAGTACCCGTGGCCAGGCGCCCGCTCTGAATTTCGAAGACGTGCTGCTTGCCGGGTTGGCCAGTGACGGCGGTCTATACGTGCCGGAAAACCTGCCGCGCTTCACCGTCGAAGAAATCGCATCCTGGTCTGGGCTGCCCTACCACGAGCTGGCGTTCAAGGTGATGCGCCCGTTTGTTACCGGCAGCATTCCGGATGCTGACTTCAAGCAGATCCTGGAAGAAACCTACGGCGTGTTTGCCCATAGTGCGGTCGCACCGCTGCGCCAGCTGGACAGCAACGAGTGGGTGCTCGAACTCTTCCATGGCCCGACCCTGGCGTTCAAGGACTTCGCCCTGCAGCTGCTGGGTCGGCTGCTTGACTATGTGCTGGCCAAGCGCGGTGAGCGCGTAGTGATTATCGGCGCCACATCGGGCGATACCGGCTCTGCAGCGATCGAAGGCTGCCGCCGTTGTGACAACGTGGATATCTTCATCCTCCACCCGCACAACCGGGTCTCCGAAGTGCAGCGTCGGCAGATGACGACCATCTTCGGCGACAACATCCACAACATCGCCATCGAAGGCAACTTCGATGACTGCCAGGAAATGGTCAAGGACAGCTTTGCTGACCAAGGCTTTCTCAAGGGCACGCGGCTGGTAGCGGTCAACTCGATCAACTGGGCGCGGATCATGGCTCAGATTGTTTACTACTTCCATGCGGCGCTGCAGCTAGGCGGTCCGGCCCGTTCGGTGGCATTTTCCGTTCCGACCGGAAACTTCGGCGATATCTTCGCGGGCTACCTGGCGCGCAACATGGGTCTGCCAATCAGTCAGCTGGTGGTTGCGACCAACCGAAATGACATCCTCCACCGTTTCATGAGTGGCAACCGCTACGACAAGGACACACTGTACCCGTCGCTGTCGCCCTCCATGGACATCATGGTGTCCTCCAACTTCGAGCGTTTGTTGTTCGATTTGCACGGCCGTAACGGCGCTGCGGTCGCCGAACTGATGAGTGCATTCAAGGCCAGCGGCAAGTTGTCTGTCGAGGAGGAGCGCTGGGTTGAGGCACGCAAGCTGTTCGATTCGCTGGCCGTAGACGACGCACAGACCTGCAAGACGATCGCCGAGGTGTTCACCAAGACCGGCGAGCTGCTCGATCCGCACACGGCGATCGGCGTCTATGCTGCGCGCGAGTGTCGCCGCAGTCTGGCGACACCAATGGTTACACTAGGAACTGCCCATCCGGTCAAGTTTCCTGAGGCGGTGGAGAAGGCCGGGGTTGGCAAGGCGCTGGAGTTGCCGGCGCATCTGGCTGACCTGTTCGAGCGTCCGGAGCGTTGCACTGTGCTGAAGAATGATCTGAAAGCCATTCAGGCGTTCGTCAGCGAACATGGCAATCGCGGCAAGCCGCTTTAAGCGACCAGCAGTAACAAGAAAGGCCAGTCTCACGACTGGCCTTTTTTCGTTAAGGGCGAAGGACGATGCCGAGATTACTCGTCGAACTCTTCCCAGCCGCCCATTTCCCTCCAGCGATTGACTATGCCGCAGAACAGCTCGGCGGTCTTTTCTGTGTCATAACGCGCAGAATGTGCTTCGCGTCCGTCAAAGTCGATGCCGGCTGCCTGGCAAGCCTTTGCGAGAACGGTCTGGCCATAGGCGAGGCCGGCCAGCGTCGCGGTGTCGAAGCTGGAGAACGGGTGAAACGGATTACGCTTGATGTCGCAGCGGGCAATCGCCGCGTTCAGAAAACCGAGATCGAAGCTGCTGTTGTGACCGACCAGAATGGCGCGTTTGCAGCCGGCTGACTTCACTGCTTTGCGCACGCTGCGGATGATCTCGTTCATCGCCTGCGATTCGGGGACCGCCATGCGCAGCGGGTGGTCGAGCTTGATGCCGGTGAACTCCAATGCGGCCGCCTCGATATTGGCGCCGGCGAAAGGTTCGACACGGAAGAAGAGGGTGTCCTGCGGGTAAAGCAGACCTTGCTCATCCATGCCGATGGTCACGGCGGCGATTTCCAGCAGTGCGTCTGTGGCGCAGTTGAATCCACCGCACTCCACGTCAACAACGACTGGCAGGAAGCCGCGAAAGCGTCTCGCCATCGGCGAGCGTGGCTTGCCTGGTTGGTTGCCTTCCAGCTCGTCGTCAAACTGATCGTCGCTCATGCTTCTGCCTCCAGCCGCCACTGCAGGGTTTCGCCTGCACGCAAGGGCACGACGTTGTGCTCCCCGAACGGTAGGTTGGCCGGCACGCTCCAAGACTCGCGGATCAGGGTGATGGTATCGGTGTTGCGGGGCAGGCCATAGAAGTCGGCGCCGAAGTGGCTGGCAAAGGCTTCCAAACGATTCAGTGCGCTGCGCTGCTCAAAGGCCTCGGCATAGAGTTCGATCGCAGCGAACGCGGTGTAGCAGCCGGCGCAGCCGCAGGCGTTTTCCTTGGCATGCTGGGCGTGCGGCGCCGAGTCGGTGCCGAGAAAGAACTTCGGGTTGCCGCTGGTGGCGGCATCGAGCAGCGCTTCCTGATGAACGTTGCGCTTGAGAATGGGCAAACAGAAAAAGTGCGGGCGGATGCCGCCCACCAGCATGTGGTTGCGGTTGTAGAGCAAGTGGTGAGCCGTGATGGTGGCCCCGACATTGCTGCTGGCAGCCTCGACGAACTGCACGGCGTCGCGCGTGGTGATGTGCTCGAACACCACTTTAAGGCTTGGGAAACGCTCGGTGACACGGCTGAGTTGCTCATCGATGAAGTACTTTTCGCGATCGAAGATGTCAATTTCCGAGCGCGTCACTTCGCCATGGACCAACAACGGCAAGCCAACCTCGGCCATGGTCTCGAGCACCGGGAAGATGTTGTCGATGCGGGTGACGCCTGATGCCGAATTGGTGGTGGCCCCGGCCGGATAGAGCTTGGCGGCGAACACGTAGCCACTGGCTTTGGCGGCGCGCACATCTTCGGGCTGGGTGCCGTCGGTGAGGTAGAGCACCATCAGTGGCTCAAAGGCGCTGCCAGCAGGGCGGGCGGCAAGGATGCGCTGGCGATAGCTGTCCGCCTCGCTAGCATTTCGGACCGGCGGGACCAGGTTCGGCATGATGATGGCGCGCGCGAACTGGCGTGCAGCGTCTGCCACGGTGTGTGGCAGCGCTGCGCCGTCGCGCAGATGGATGTGCCAGTCGTCGGGGCGCAGTAGTGTCAGTCGGTCGGACATGCAGGGTTCCAGGCGGGTAAAACGTGCGGGAATGCTACCGGAAACGCGGAAAAAAATCGCTGCAGGCGGGACCTTGCCATGTAACGGGTGATGATGCGGTAAACACGACCTAGGCCGCGGCGGGTTCAAGTTTTCGGGGTCGGCACCGATACCCCGGTTGAATGTCGTTCACCGTGGAGCCCTACGTGCGCTTGCGCCTTCTTGTGATTGCCTGTCTGTTGGCTTCCCCAGCCAATGCCCTCACGTTCCAGACTCGTCTGGAGCGTGCGCAGTGGCAGGTGGAAGGCGATCAGTTCGAGTGTCGGTTAACGCAGCCGGTCGCAGGGTTTGGATCGGGTGAGTTCGTACGGCGAGCTGGCGAGCAACCAACTTTCCGCTTGCAGTCGCCGGATCGCTGGCTGGGCAACGGTTCAGCCACGCTGCTTGCGGCAGCCGCGCCCTGGCAGCCGAGCCGTGGCGATATCAATCTCGGATTGGTTTCCGTAGTCGGCGGCGATATTCCGTTCAACAGCAGCTACCTGCAAGCCGGCCGCCTGTTGAGTGGTCTTCTCGAAGGGCGCAGCCCGGTGGTGCGTCACCGGACCCGGCTTGGTGGTGATGCGCTGGAAGTGCGGCTGTTGCCAGTGCGCTTCGGCAAAGCCTACGAGGACTTTCGCAGCTGTGCGGCCAAGCTGCTGCCGGTCAACTTCGAGCAGATTCGCACGTCGCAGGTTGGATTCCCCGCCGGTGACGTCGCGCTCGACGCGTTAGGCCAGGCCAAGCTCGACATCATTCTGCAGTTTCTCAAGGCCGATCCCAGCGTCAACCGCATCCAGCTCGATGGTCACTCCGATAACAGCGGCAACCGGCTGACCAATCGCGACCTGTCCCGTCGCCGGGCGCTGGCGGTCGAAGAGTATCTGATAGGCAATGGGGTTCCCAAGGAACAGATTACGCTGCGCTTTCACGGCGAACGCTACCCCATCGTTCCCAACAGCAGCGAGGCCAACCGGGCCAAGAATCGGCGGGTGACTCTGCGTCTGGAGCGCGGGCCGGCGACCACCACCGCGGCAGCGGAGGGCGGTACACCGTCGTCCTGAAGGCGAGCGGCGCTTACGCCCCTGTAAAACAAACGTCGCGACCAGTAGAATCCCCGCTTTCCTTACAATCCCGGGAGTGGATGGCAATGGCCGACGTAAAGAAGGTAGTCCTGGCGTATTCCGGTGGCCTGGACACCTCGGTGATCCTCAAGTGGCTGCAAGACACTTATAACTGCGAAGTGGTGACCTTTACCGCCGACCTCGGTCAGGGCGAGGAAGTCGAGCCCGCTCGTGCCAAGGCCAAGGCCATGGGCGTCAAGGAAATCTACATCGACGATCTGCGCGAAGAATTTGTCCGCGACTTCGTCTTTCCAATGTTCCGCGCCAACACCGTTTACGAAGGCGAGTACCTGCTGGGTACCTCCATTGCCCGCCCGCTGATCGCCAAGCGTCTGATCGAGATTGCCAACGAGACCGGCGCCGACGCCATTTCTCACGGCGCCACCGGCAAGGGCAACGACCAGGTCCGCTTCGAACTGGGCGCCTATGCGCTGAAGCCGGGCGTCAAGGTCATCGCGCCGTGGCGCGAGTGGGATCTGCTCTCGCGTGAGAAGCTGATGGATTATGCCGCCAGCCACGAGATCCCGATCGAGCGTCACGGCAAGAAGAAGTCGCCGTACTCCATGGATGCCAACCTGCTGCACATCTCCTATGAAGGCGGCGTTCTGGAGGACACCTGGACCGAGCACGAAGAGGACATGTGGCGTTGGACCCGTTCGCCTGAGACGGCGCCGGATACGCCGACCTACATCGAGCTGACTTACCGCAAGGGCGACATCGTTGCCATCGACGGCAAGGACATGACCCCGGCCGAAGTGCTGGCCTATCTGAACAAGGTCGGCGGCGAGAACGGCATCGGGCGCTTGGACATCGTCGAGAACCGCTACGTCGGCATGAAGTCGCGCGGCTGCTACGAGACCCCGGGCGGCACCATCATGCTCAAGGGCCACCGCGCCATTGAGTCGATCACCCTAGACCGTGAAGTGGCGCACCTGAAAGACGAGCTGATGCCCAAGTACGCCAGCCTGATCTACAACGGCTACTGGTGGAGCCCTGAGCGCAGCATGCTCCAGCAGATGATCGACGCCTCGCAGGTCAATGTGAACGGTGTGGTGCGTCTGAAGCTCTATAAGGGCAACGTCATCGTCACCGGCCGTAAATCGGACGACTCGCTGTTCGACGCCAACATTGCGACCTTCGAAGACGATGCGGGCGCCTATGACCAGGCCGATGCGGGTGGCTTCATCAAACTCAATGCGTTGCGCATGCGCATCGCCGCGAACAAGGGCCGGACGCAGTTCTGATAGAGACTGCTACGCAGCCTGACCATAACCCCGGCCGCGAGCCGGGGTTATGCTTTATGCACCGCTGATTAGGAGAGAGACCCATGAGACTGCTGCATACCATGCTGCGAGTGGGCGATATGGAGCGATCCATCGCCTTCTATACCGAAGTGCTGGGCATGACGCTGCTGCGCCGCAAGGATTACCCGGAAGGCAAGTTCACCTTGGCATTTGTGGGCTACGGTGACGAAGCACATAACAGCGTGCTGGAGCTGACCCACAACTGGGGCGTCGAGAAGTATGACCTGGGAGACGGTTACGGCCATATCGCGCTGGAGGTCGAAGACGTCTACAAAGCCTGCGAGGATATCCGTAGTCGAGGCGGCAAGATCACCCGCGAGCCGGGGCCGATGAAACATGGCACCAGCATCCTGGCGTTCATCGAAGACCCGGATGCACCCCAAAGTTTCCACTAATTTGACACCCTTCTAAAGTGTTCTATTTATGGACAGGTCGCTCAGCAAATGAGAACCGTCCATGTCTCTTGGTCAAGCGCACTCCCTACATCTCAAGCGCTTCGCGCTAAGCCGCACAGCTGCGCTGGGGAACCCAGTCGCACAGCTGGTCAGTACGCCGCTTGTCACATACCTCTCCACGCCTGCTCTGACCACTGGGGTCAGTGACACTGGTATCCAGCACATCACCTTTCCAATCGTGGTTGATTCGCACGGGGCCCCTTGGCCTGAGGCCTGTCTCTTCCTCGCCAGCAAGTTTTACGACGACAAACGTCATATAAGAACCTGTGTTTCATTGGCAAAAGACTTGGCCCTATATCTTCGTTACTTGAACGAAGAACATTTAAGTTTCCGTTTCTTTCCATCTGAAAGATATAAAAGAGTTACGTATCGCTATCGGGCATATCTAAAGCTAAAAATGGATGCTGGTGAAATCACCATTAAGACGGCACGGCGCAAGATATCCTGTGTTATATCGTTCTATAAATGGTTAGCTGAACATAAAAAATTTATTCCTGATAACCCTCCTTGGAAAGAAAAGCAGACCCTTATACCAGTTAATGAAGAAGGAAAAAAAGATAAGCATAGGGTAGTTACTACAACCGACTTGGCGTTCAAAGGTGCAGATCCAGTAGATATTGCATTGATTACTGATGGTGGAAGGCTTAGGCCATTACAGGATGCGCAGCAGATTAAGTTGTTGGAGACGCTCTATCTCTTAGGGAACAGCGAGATGTATTTGGCCCACATCCTTGCTCTATTCTCAGGTGCGAGAATTCAAACTGTACTAACAATTCGCGCGGAGCATATTACCTCTTGTGAGCGAGGTCCGAACAACTGCGCATATATTAAGGTTGGTCCTGGCACCGGTGTTGATACAAAGCTTAATAAGAGATATGTGCTGCTGGTGCCGTGGGAAGTAATAGAGAAACTGAGGCTATATATTAATAGTGGTAGATATCAGAGTCGGGTGAAGGCGGCGACGGGAGATCGATTCAAGGGGATGGAATATCTGTTTCTAAGTAATAGGGGCACGCCATACTATCAATCCATACAAGATCCAGGCTGTAACGATAAGCTCATATCGTTAGAAGGTGCGGCTGTACGGCAATTTATTTCCGATAGAGTCAGGCCCGCTCTGAAAATTGATCACGAAGTGTTTTCTTATAGATTTCACGATTTGAGAGCATCCTTCGCAATGAATATATACAACAGCCTTTCTTCGCTGTCTGGAAAAGAGAAGCTATCGGATTCTTATATTAGGGAATATATAAGATTCAGATTAGGTCATGCGACTAAAAAAGCTCTAGATAGTTATATGTCTTATGCCGAAAACAACAAGGTTGCACTGCAGGCTCAGCTTGATTGGGAGCGGCGCTTGGATTTGTTGGCAGGTTGGAGGGTGGAGGATTATCAATGAAGGAAGCACGGGAGGTGTCATTCATTGATGTAGATAAGGTTGAATCTTATGACGGTGAAAGGCCTAGTGAGATTGTTTTAAGGGCCGAGCGTTATACCTTTGATATAGGTTCATACTGTTTTGCGGAAAGGGATGACAAAGCTGGGTCTAGATCGCACATTAAAAGAGTTGAGCGCAATAGTTATTGTGAGGTTCGTGCTAAGTGTATTCCATTTTTTATTAATTATTTTATACAGCTTAGGAATTATCGTGGTCTTAGCCTTTCGACGATAAGGGGGGCGTGGGCGCAACTTAAGATTTTCTTAGATTGGTGTGATCGTGATCCAAGGTTTTTAGATTTGACTGTGGTTCAAGAGCGGAGGGGTTGTGTCAAAGAGTTTTGCTTGTTTATGGGTCTTCAATATCGTTTGGATGACATTGCAAAGAATAAATATGCCACAGCTCAGCGAAGTATTATTGAGATTGTTTCTGTTGCATTTGATGATGAGTATGTCGGGCATGGTGTTCCACTACTTAAGCACAATAATTTGTTTGGAACTCCGACCGAGGCTCCGGAAGATGATGTGCAGGCAAGATCCTATGCGATGTGTCGAGCTGCTTATGTAGGATTTTCGAATTTATTTGTTGGTTTTGAACGTTATCCATACAGTTGGAAGTTGCCTGATTACCTTGGGGGTGCGTTGTGGGTCTTTCCTTGTATGATCAAGTTTAGATCCCCATTCAGTAACGCAAGTTCTGGGATGACTAGGCCCGCGCTTATTGTGGATTTTGAGAAAGGATGGGTTAGATCGTTAGATGACGCTGAGATCGTATACAACAATCGAGAGACTGCGCGCACTTGCAGAAATTTGATGCTGAAACAGATTCGCGAAGCAAACGCTGATCCTAGAAGTATTCATAGGATTACGCTGGCTAATCATGCCATGATTGCCTTTGTTGCAATGTTTCAAGCTAAAACCTCAATGAATCTTAAGCAGGTATGCGAGCTACCTTGGGGGGATTCATACAAGATAGAAAAATCAGACCCGCATTTCAAAGTTATTAAGTGGCGTGCAGGTGGTGTTTTAAAGACATTTAGAGCCTCAACTGAGTTTGTCGCAGAGTTTGAGTTGTTTTTAGAATTTAGAAGCAGGCTTCTGAATGGAGTCGAATGCTCTCTACTGTTCTTCACCGTGCCTTACGACAAGAAAGTTTGTGCTTTGGACTCGGGTGTTCTCGTCCGTTTGGAAAAATTTTTACTGCGCGTTGATAGAGATTTCCGATTAGTGAGAACTCGCGAATGGCGGGCGGCTAAGTCAGATTCTCATATAGCGAAGTACAATACAGGTATTGCATCAATCACGTTGCAGAGTGAGCCGGAAACTATCGAGATGCACTACTCCCAAGGAAGAGAAAGTGATCAAAAGAAACAGTTCTCAGAGTTCTTTAGAAGGCTTGTGGTGGTAGTGGGTAAACTGTCTGAGAGGTTTACTCAGATAGGCAGCGCGATGTGTCAGAGCGTTGGAAATCCAGAAGCTGAAGAAAACGCTCCTATTACTCCTGATTGTAAAGGCGATTTTGGCTGCTTCTTTTGTAGGTTCTTTAAGGTTCATGCAAACGAGGAAGGTGTGAGGAAGCTCCTCAGCTGTAGATATTTTGTTGAGCGTGTGTCGTATATTAATCCATCAGAGATGGCTCAGAGTTCTTGGTATCAGCCCGTATTAGATAGGATAGATGAAATCATAGATTATATTGAGAGTTTGTCTCCTGAATTGTATTTGATGGTGGCTGATATTGAGAGAAGTATTAACGAGGAGCACCAGTTAGATTCCTACTGGGAAGGAAAAATCGAGCTTCTCATTCAGGTAGGTGTTCTTTAATGAGTGTTTTTCCAAATCTTCAAGGTGCTCCGGCACTGATCAAGATACCTCCATGCTCCAATCGCGCAGATATGCCCGTTAGTTGGGATAAGGAAGGGAATCCCGTTTCTTTTTATCCGGATCTTACTTGGGATTTATCGGCATTTTCTCCTAAGCCCAAGCCATGCAGTTTCAACTTTTCTCACTGGTGTGTAAAGCGAAAATATCCCAGCTTGATCGAGATGGGTCTTATTTCTGAACTTCATAATTTAATTTTTTTAATTATTTTTAAGCGCTCTGGAAATCCTTTGAGTGTAACAACGATTAGGCATTATTTCGACCTCCTTGTGATGGTTTGTCGTTATGCGTTGAAGAATGAGATTGGACTAGGTCATGTTCTTTCGGTGGATGATATTTTTATAGATTTTTTAAATTCTCATAATCAAAATCAATTAAGAAGCTTGGCGCAAGTAGTTTCTACTTTGCAGCAGTTTGATATCTCAGATCTAGGTTTCGTGCCTGTTGGGCGGACTATGCTGGTAGAGGTTAGAGCAAGGCAGGTCGAATATCGTAGCGAAGTAGGTGCAAGGCAGCATCCGCCTCTGCCGACTAGAATTTATTCTTTGTTTATTTCTAATTTGCTTGAAGATCTAAGTTATAACGAAGCCATAATAGATGGCTTGTTAGGTTTGGTTGAGAGAGCTAATAGCTTTCGTGAAATACCTTCTAATGAAAGGCCAAAAAAATATATTGAGGTTCTTCTTGATGAGTTTGGTTTAGCTGAGCATTTTGCGCAAAGGGGGATAGGTGAAACGCTGAAGAGTATTAATCGAGCGTTGTTGGAGATATTTGTATCATGCAAGCTTGTAATCCATACATTCTCCGGTATGCGGGACGGCGAAGTAGAGTTTTTGCCCTATAACTGTCTTGAGCCTGTGTCTGGGCGCGGCAAGAAGCACTACATGATCAAGGGGTTTACGACGAAATTTGCGGACGGAAAAAAGAAGCGGGCTAAATGGGTTACCTCAAAGGAGGCTTATAGAGCTGTTGAAGTTGTGAAGAAAATTTCAGCTGTTATCTACCGCCTTGCCTTGGGGGGAGATCATGTTCCTGATGATGCTCCACTATTTCTGGCCCCTGGGCTTCTTATTAAGGGGTTCGGCGATGAGCTTCGCGGGCCTCGCCTCGATTTATGTCATTTCAAAACACTAGTCGACAGATTGATGGTCGCGATTACTGATGAGGACTTGCAAGAGCTTCAGGATATAGATCCATTTCGTATGTGGGCGCTCGATAAGGCATTCAAAGTTGGTTCTAAATGGCATCTGACAGTACATCAGCTCCGCCGATCTTTGGCCCTTTACGCTACGCGTTCAGGGTTGGTGACATTGCCTTCCCTTAAAAGACAGCTTCAGCACATTACTGAAGAAATGTCTCGATATTACTCATCTGGAAGCTTCTTCGCTAAGAATCTCCTTGAGACCTATGATGATCACATTTCAGTGCAGTATGCCAAGGCTCAGCTCGAGTCTCAGGCCCTTGCTTTCATTAAAAACGTGCTTTCAAGTCCAGATCCATCTTTCGGTCCCAAGGGGATTTGGTACCGTAAGCCGCCTGAGAATGTTGAGATCTCCCGCGAGGAGTTTAAAGAAACTCAGCGAAAAGCTCGTAATGGCTTGATTTCATATACGGAAACGCCGATAGGAGGATGTATGAATAGCGGCGACTGTATTCATCGATCCTTTGGCGTTTTCTCACATTGCGTCACTAAATGTGATCAATCTGTCATTAAGGTTGCTTCACTCCGAAAGCTTATTGTTTCGCAGGAAGGCCATGTTGCCAAGCTGGATGCCGCTACAGTTGTTTGGAAAAACGAGATGGCTATTCTAGATGACTATAAAACTGCTCTTGATAGAATAATTAATAAAGGAGGGTGATGTGGATGTGATGACTGAGTATTACGATGCCTTGGATCGCCTGTCTAAAAATACTCCGATTCGGGTTTCGAGAGGCAGCAAGATTTCAAAGGATACTGTCGCGCTTGAGGCGGGGCGGGGTAGGGGGAGTATAAAGAAGTCTAGAACTCAATTTTTGGACTTAATAGAGTCTATCGAGCGTGCAGCAGCAAAGCAAAAAGGCGGCTCTGACGGGGATGAAAATTCTCTTCGTGATGATGTGCGTAAATACAGAGATTTATACGAGGCGGCCTTAGTGAGAGAGGTTTCACTGCTAGTGGAGCTCACCGCAGTTAGAGCGGAACTCGCAAAGGCAAATTCCGCAGCTATCAAAGTTGTTAAGTAGATTTTTGTATCAGCTCTACTTTGTACCCGTCTGGGTCAGCGACGAACGCAATCACTGTCTTGCCATGCTTCATTGGGCCAGCTTCTCGAGTTACGGTGCCACCATTATTTCTGATGTCATCGCAAGCTTTTGCGGCATTCTCTACCTCAATTGCTATGTGTCCGTATGCAGTGCCGAGATCATATTTATCAACACCCCAGTTGTAGGTCAGCTCGATCACGCTGTTTTCGGCCTCGTTGCCGTAGCCGACGAAGGCCAAAGTGAACTGACCGTCTGGATATTCGTGGCGACGTAGCAGCGTCATTCCCAAGATGCGTGTATAGAAATCGATCGACCGATCAAGGTCGCCAACGCGAAGCATGGTATGTAGCAGTCTCATTGTGTGTCTCCTCTCATCAAGCTTAGGGGGAATTATACACAGTGACTTGCTTGCGTTTCTCTGGCGTGGCGCAGACCTCTTGTATCTGATCCGACTACCGGTCCTCCAAGGCGATTGGATAGTTTTCGAAAATGTGGCTCACGTACTCAGAGGCTTACTCCGTTCTTCGGCGCTGATTTTTCGAGAGGAATTGAGTGCATGCTTCTGCGAGGTCTGAGGGTATTTTTGCTCGTAGCTCCTGTTTAGGAGCAGCTACTCCTATATGCATTTGAAGATCGATCACTAGGGGGCGAATCTCTTAACGCTCTGCAACTCGGATTCGACGAGATTGCAGGAAGCAACTGAGAGGCCTAAGCCCATCAAGGCTCTACCTTGTCTATGGATGCGGACTTCAGGGGCTCAAAGATCCACTTCGGCCATCTCACGCTCTACCCGAGCGAGGAGTTCTTGCAGGCTGGTTTCGGGATCAGACAGTCGATAGGCCGCAGTCATGATTGTGATCGGGTGTACCCCAATTGCTTCGCTCACTTGGTCGATCTTCACAAAGGTAACGTTCTTTTTTACGCCCCTTTCGAGCTCGCTCATGTAGCTCTGGCTCGCTCCCAAGCTTTCCTGGCTGACGGATCGAGCAGTTCGAAACGCCTTTATTGCCTCTCCAATGGCATGTCTAAGAGAAGTGCCCATTCGTCGCCCCACAAAAGGAACGATGAAGCCGCGCGCAGATGATTTGGGCTATGCTCTATAGCGATATTTTGGGAGTTTCCGATGTTTCAGACCTATTCGCATGCTCGGATACCTTCCCATCCGGCATTCCCCGACGAGCCGATGCTTTGGGCAGCTGTCGAACATGACATCCATCGCCCCTGGTTCTACGTCTGCGTCGTGGAGCATGGAGATGGCATGCAGTGGAGTCACATGGTCTTGGTTGGCCATGAGCGCTCGCTGCAGTCCCTTATGGAGTCTCAGCGATCCAACTGGCTCGTAAAAAGCGTGCTGGTTGTTACTCCCGCTCACGTGAACGGTAGCGATTCGTGGCAGCTGGAGAAGCTTGAGCGGCTTCTTCTGTTTGCGGATCCGGGTTCTGAACTCACGCTGACCTACAAGGTTGACGGCAATCGTTCCTACGTAACTGGCGACGCATCTCTTGCCCAGAGCAGCTGCACTGCAGAACTTCTCTTTGACGCAAGCATGCTGGGCCGGGTCGCCGGAGATCATGAGAACTGAGTCGATGACTTTTTAGTCGGAGCCTGAGGCAGGCTAGTAGCCTGGTTTGAAAGCAGCTGTGCTGGAATTTCAGGGCTCTGTTAGCTCGGTGTGTGACTGTGCTGTTCATGCCGTTTGGCTCCCGCTTTTGAGGTTGGGTTTTATCTTCGATGGGGCCAACATTTACTTGCGCTCATCGTCACTGGCTCGCTACCAGTACCGTGTACACAGAGGCATCTGGCTGGCCGAAAAATGTATGGACAAGGTCAATGCCAAACGGATTTCCAGAGGCCAGTTGCCCCGTTCGATGTTCCTGAAGAAGTTGTACAAGCGATACTCCTACCTAGGTCGAAGAAACTTCATCTCATATGGTTACCGGGCAGCCAGAATCATGAACGCCCCCTCGATCAAGAAGCAGCTCAAGCCACATTGGAACAGGCTCCGCGAGCGCATTTCTGAAGCCCAAGGCGAATGACAGCCCACTAGAAGAAATGAAAGAGCGAACATGGTGAATAGGCCCCGCTTCCCTAGAGGCCTCTCCAGCAGCTGCTTTTGGCCGATAGCATCCAATGGTGAGGGGCAGCAGGCGGTGCTGAACGGCCAGCTGAGGCTGGATGACGAAAACCTCATTGCCTCCGTGCGATTGCTTCGCTGCCCCCGGTTAGCGGGCGGCGAAACCTGAGACGAGCCGGTGCTGGCCTGTCAGCCTCATGCCCGAAGTTTGCGTCCCTGCTTGACCTTGTACATTTCGCGATCCGCGAGCTTGATCGCGTCCTCTGCCGTCATGCTTTCAGGCATGACTGCCACAACGCCGACACTCGCACCCGTATAGCTCAGGTCGCCGATGCCATGGTCCAGCTCGTAGTGGCCGATCGTTGCTTCGGTCAAACGCTTCTGCAGCAGCTCTGCGGTATGGCTCATGCCTGTTTCCAGGTCCTCGTGTTCGGATGGGTTGCCCAGAGCTAACACGATGAACTCGTCGCCTCCGGTCCGCCCTACGATGTCGCTGGCCCGCAGGCTGTGTTGCAATTTGTCGGCGACGCCACGCAGGAACTGGTCGCCCGCCATATGGCCATGGGTATCGTTGATCAGCTTGAAGCCATCTAGGTCGACGACGCCCACCAGCAGGTACTTGAGCTCGCGCTCGGCTAGGGCGAACAGGTGAGCCGATTCGTTGAGGATGGCTCGCCGGTTGGGCAGGCCCGTCAGGGAATCGGTCAGGGCTAGCTTGGCCAGCTCGCCGTTGGCGACCTGCAGTCGCTCGACCAGTTGCTCGCGCTCGAGCGAATAGCTCAGCAGCCCCGACAGCAGCATGAGTAGCGGTTCGGCATCCGGCGCGCGAGGCACCTTGGCCGAGCTGGCAGCACAGACCGTGCCCAGCACGCGGCCATCGTGGGATCGGATCGGCGCGCTGACATAGGTCTTGATGCCCAGGGCCGCAGCAGCTTCCGAATCCCCCCAGCATTCGGTCACGTTGTCCGAGTACAGCCGGTTCTCTTCCAGGGCCCGCTTGCACAGCGTATCGGCCCAGGGCACAACCAGTCCCTCTGGGATGACCATGTTGCCAACGTTGCGGGAATACTCGATGCGCTGGACTCCCTCCTCGGCATGGATGGTTGTCAGATAAGTCGACTCCATCCCCGTGACCTGGCCGAGCAGCGTCAGCAGGGGGCGTGTCAGCTCTTCAAGTGTGCGGGCCTTGGGAACAGTTTCGGAGAGAAGCGACAGTATCTGATCCATTGCGGTACTTCGGCGTTGGAGAACGGATACGGAGATTGTTAGCCAAACGGCAGCTGCCGAAAAGCCCATTGTCTGAGTGAGCGACTTTCCACCGATGTCTGCTTTTGGCCGGCAGCTGCCTGTCATCGATGACCGCCTCCGGCCAAAACCTGCCCGTGGTGACAGTCGCAGTCGAACCTGGATTTCCTGCGTCTTTAGTGATGTAAGTCAATCATAATCGTGCCGGCGGGAATATCGCGGAACAGCCATCGCCCATCGGATAGCTTTTGCATGGCGCTGCCAGAGACCGGCCGCAGGCCAGTTGGCAACTCAAATACCAGATCTTTAATAGGCTCTTGCGCTTGGACGTTGAGCACAATTTGACCGCGTTGCGCCAGCACATCGACCTCGACTTTATCGCGTGCAGCCCACCAGCTGCCGTACTGGCTCATGGTTCCAAACCAGGCGAATGGTTTGAGTCGAGGAAGGATCTGCTCCAAGAAGCGGTACTTATGGTCAACTTCATTCGGGTGAAGCAGCATCACGTAACTTGCGCCATATCGGGCAAGCTTCTCGGCCAGCTCAACCGCCTCCTCGACTCGCTGATCCATAATCGGCGGTATCTCATCTTCAATCGCAATTGGAAACTCAAACACTGTCGTTTCATCGCTATACATCCGTTGCGTGTTTGTGCGAAACGGTAAGTGTGTGGTGAGGTTCCCTGCAGTTGCTGAACTCGAAAAGCGATAGCCCGATGCGGCCAGAGCCTCAGGGAGGCGAGGCGGTGTTGCTAGATAGCCGGGACGGAACGAGACCACCGAGCGACCGGTCAGTTGCTCCAACAAAAAGCGGCTCACCCTAAGCTCGCCTATCACCGTCGCACCTTGCGTATCGCCAAGAGCCCTAACCCTCGGCTGATAGGTCGGATATTGCTCGCTCCCATCACCAAGCGGAAGCGAGGCGTAAATGTCGGAATGGCTAACAGAGTGGCTGGCTATCTCCATACCAGCCGCCACCAAGGCATCCATCGCAGCAAGCGTACGGTCGTTGAAAAAACCTTCGTCCTGAAAGTCGCGGTAGTATTTTGTTTGTAGGAAAAAGGTTGCCGGTATTCCTTCCCGCACGAGCAAGTCCCGATAGGCAAGTAGATTGCCCATCGACTTGACGTAATCCACATCAAACGTCACGACCGCAGCCAGGCGTTGGCCTTGTGGCACAGAGCCAATCGTGACGGCTTGCGGTTCGTGCTGGCGATAGACAGCCCTGAGCCAGCGCAGCCATACGTCGACGGACGGCTCATAACCATTGGCATAGGCCCGGTAGCCTTGGTCATTACGATCGTTGTGCGCTCGCATGATGAAAAAGCCGAGGTCAAAACCCAACGCATATGCGCTGCCGCCTGCCTTGTTGTCTCCTCTGACCAAAGCGGCGGATCCGTCTTCGAACCTGGCCAAAACCTGCTGCGCATTCACATACGTTTGCGTGCCGATCCAACTTGTCGGCAGATCAGGCTGGCCAAGCAGTACTGTCTTTTCATGGGGATCGCTGATCCAGCCAAGGGCTGGCGCTTGTTCGAAGGTGATACTGTGGTGAGCTCGCGATTCCAAAGTCGTTTCGAAGCCAAACAGATCGTGTAGTCCGCCACCCAGCACTTGTGTGGCTATTAGAGTCCGTCCTGCTTCCACGTGGCGGCGCAGCGCTGTGCGCCCAGCATCGTCAAGGGTGCGTCCCGAAAGCAACGGATACACGAGGACGACGTTATGACGAGTAGCCTCGGCGACGTCATCGGTAATAGTGAACGGCACGCCGATACTTTTGAGGCCATGCGCCAGGCCGAGCCAAGCGGAATCCTTATCGGTCAACAAGATTGCAAGACGAGAAGGCTCTCCGCTGGCGAAGCGATTCCAGTCGGAACGCCCCTGGTCAGAGATATGGCTCACTTCAGTGGGCCCGTTTAGATCATCTAAGCGATCAAATGTGTTTCGCTCGATAAAAGCGGTAACGGCAACAATCAGCAAACTGACAAGAACTATAATGGCGATGACACGTGCCAAGATGGCAGGCTTGTTTACGAACGGCACGAAGACCTCGTCGGTGCAGGTAGAAAATTAGCATCTTGGAGCAATGCGAGGCAGGAAACGTTAGAGCGGCAACCGGCTCCTGCTGCTTCCGGATCGTAGCTGTTTCGTTTATTAGCAATAGATTTTCATAGTTGTTGGCCGGTTGGATAATATTCCCACTCTTGCCAGTCGATACCCCCTACAGCCAAAGGCTGCAGCCTAGCCCGCCAAAAGCTGTCTTGCTCTTGAAGTAGAGCCTGTGCTGCGCCGCCCCAGGTTTCTTCAGGCGCAAGCTGAGGCTCTATGCTCTGCGCGAGTCGAAAGCGCACGGCCGGCCAGCGCTGAGCGATTTTCTCCGTGAGCTGGGCGCTGCGTTCAGCACTGCGGGTGTAGATCATCAAACTCACCTTACTAACACCGATGGAAGGTAGCTCACACGGAGCGCAAGGAAAGCCACCCATCTCCTCAGTAAACCAGCGGTAATGGCTCGATATTTCGACAGGCCAAGGACTAGCGGCTGCCACCTGCTTTAGCGTGTCCAGCCATTCACGCACATGTTTCGCCGGAACCGGCCAGCCACGCTGCTCAACTTCCAGATCCAGATGAAGTGCTGAGAACGACACAGACTTCAATTTCGAAATGATGGCGATCAGCGAAGCGCGGTGCTCAGGCGCCATCCAGTCTGGATCACCCAAAAGCAGCACAGGCTCGAAGCCACGTTTTCTGAGCGTTATGGCAACCGCATCGAGCGTCCGCACAACTTCCGGTTGCGCTAATTGCTCGGCGCTCAGCCCGATATATAGACGTTGGATGCCCGTGCGGTCCAGGCGAGACAGCTCGTCGGTTCGAGTAGCAGGATTGAGCAACGCACGGCTATCCCAAATGTACACGCCCCGCCTCCAGGACTGGGTAGCTTCAGGTTCAGCAGCGTTTACTTCCAGAAAGTGCAATTGCGCCGGTGACATAACCTCTGCCGGCGCAGCGAAAGCCAGGCAACTTAGCAAGCCGCACACTAGAAGCTGGCGCATTTGAAACTTCTTCGCTTTAAGGAGAACCCACCACGGTGCCATGGCTGATGATTCACGATCACGTCGCAGCATTTCATTGAGCATCGCAACCGCGCTCCAGCATCGAATGACAATATGAGCCACGGAAGATCTGGACGCCCCGCCACAGGCGTAGGTATCCGCGTAGCGATAGTTTTGCACCATGCGAATCTAACCGAGTGGCGGTTTCACGTTATCAACCAAAACCGTCACTAGTGACTAGGAAGCCTCAGGGGTACGAGTCGTCAAGAAGCCAGCGGACATTGAGGGGCAGCAAATCATGTGCCGAGACGAGGTTTCCAATCCCCGCCCCGCTAAACGGTATGTTGCATACAGCCAGCGCTGCAAGCGAACTGCATAGGTCAGCCCGTCCAGCTACACGGGTGGACACAATCTGCTTCGGGTCGATCGCTCTCAAGGACTGCTTTTGGCCGAAAGCTGCCGTAAGCGGCGGGCTGCTTTCGGCCAGAAGCTGCCTTTCAAGCAACTTCTCTTCTGTGCCATCAGCTCAGAAGTGACCGTCTCTCTACTAGAAAGTCGATCAGCGCCCGCACCTTGGGCGACATCTGCGTCCGTGTCGGATCGCCCAGCGGCAAAAACTAACGGGCTACTTAGCAGGCCAAAACCCTATGAACGCTTGGTCATCTTCGTGAACGCCCAAGCAGCAGGCCGGCCGGCGGAGCAGCAAATGCATGAATGAATGAACCGTGGTGTGCGCAGCCGTGTCGTAGCAACAAGCGCCTGATTCGCTAAGGCTGTTGCAACCACTGTGAGACAGCGAAAGCGCGGTTTGATGTCTCGGTCTCTAATTTGCTGCGGAGTTCCGATGCGCCTTTCTGCTTTCATCATTGATAACCTTGAGTCAATTCTTCAATCCTGGGAAGACTTTGCTAGGACGATCCCGGGGGAAGCCAGCTCCATGGGAGTCGAGGCGCTGCGTGACCATGCCGAGGAGGTGCTCCGCGTCGTTGCGGCTGATCTGCGAACCAAGCAGTCCGCTGCCCAACAAATCGACAAATCAATGGGAAAGGCGGAGAAGGACGACGGCGAGACACCAGCCGAAACGCACGCAATATTGAGGCACGATGCTGGCTTCACTATCGATGCAATGGTTTCGGAATATCGCGCTTTGCGTGCAAGCGTATTGAGGAAGTGGCTGCAGGAAATCAAACATGGTACGGACTTCGAAGTCGAAGATATGACTCGGTTTAACGAGGCAATCGACCAGGCGCTCGCAGAGTCCGTCGCTAGTTACTCTCGGACGGTAAAAGCTACGCAGAACGTCTTCCTAGGTATTCTCGGTCATGACTTACGCACCCCGTTGGGTGCAATACAGCTCGGCTCGGAAGTGCTGCTGCTCGACAATGATCGGGGTGCGAAGCCGACTATCATTGCTTCGCGGATCTTCACCAGCGTCAAGCGCGCAAGCAAGATCGTTAACGACCTGCTTGATTTCACTCGCTCGCAGGGCGGCGGAGGCATTCCGTTGCAACGGGTTGAAACTAACTTGGCCATGGTATGCGAAAACATGGTTGAGGAAGTGCGGGCATATAACCCAGAGCGCGACATTGTCTGCGAAATCAAGGAGAAAGTAGCCGGTTGGTTCGATCCAGCACGGATCGAACAGGTGTTTTCCAATCTGATCAGTAACGCCGTGCAGCACGGTGCCCGCAGTTCGCCAGTCACGGTAAGCCTGCATGTCGAGCAAGAGCTTGCAGTTTTCAATGTGCATAACCAGGGCCAACCGATTCCGGAAGAGGCAATCAGTGACATATTCAAACCTATGAGCCGACATTCCCAGTATGCGGCCGGCGATTACGGATCCCATTCAGGACTGGGACTGGGTCTGTATATCGCCAGCGAGATTGTCGCTGCTCACCAAGGACGAATCACCGTTGCCTCCGATCTCGCCGATGGCACAACGTTTACCGTGAGTTTGCCGTTAGCAATGTGTGATCGAAGAGTTCAGCGCTAGCCAGCCGCGAGCAGACAATACGCAAAAAGCCCCGCCGAAGCGGGGCTGTATTGTGCGTTCTATTCCGTGTATTCCAAGCGCCGCGCTCCACGCGGTTGTCCCTCAGCTGTCCAAGCTCTGTGCGCGTCCCTGCGTCATTGCGTGTGCAATATGTGCCTAAGCCTGCGGATTAGATACGGCCTAATTACGTCGGCGCACGTAGGTTAATGCTTACAGCCGAAACACCTACAAAAAGCCCCGCACTAGGCCGGCGTCGCTCGCCATGCCGATCGACCTCCCGCTCTGCCGCGGACGCGATGAAGGCTTGGCCAGAGACAGCAACAAAAGAATGATGGCGACCGGCCGCTTCTGGCCGGATTGCGGCCAGAAGCGGCAGGCAGAAATCGGCCTGTGATCTGACAGAAATCGACACCAAAATCGTCCCAAACTACAACCATCGTTCCGCTCGGTTCTCTGCGCATCGCTACGCTGAGAACGCGACGACTATTTTGGATGCGTAGCTTGGTTTGCTTGTGGATAGGGCAGGTATCCGGTAAGAACGAGGCCGCCCATGAGAAACGGACCCACACGATGTCACCTATTACAGAATTTATGGAACAGCTAGCTTTCATATTCAGCACCGGCCAAGCGACGGAACACTCATATAGATCAGCGTTCGAAAAGCTATTTTCAGGGCTAGGGTCAGGTATTCACGCTTTAAACGAGCCCAAAAGAGTGGAATGTGGAGCTCCCGACTTCATAATCAGTAGAAATGGACTGACCATCGGCCACGTCGAAGCAAAGGATATAGACATCAGTCTGAGAAATTTGAAAGGCACCAACAAAGAGCAGCTAAGTCGCTATCGTAAAGCACTTCCTAATCTCATCTATACGAATGGCTTGGACTGGGACTTTTATCGGGACGGGCTTCTGGTAGAGTCAGTCAGTATCGGGGAGCTTGATGAGAAAATTCTAAAACGCACGAATGAGTATGAAAGACTGCTAGGAGTTCTCGATTCTTTCCTAACACATAAGGGCCAGAAAATCAGCTCTCCTAAAATTTTAGCAGAGATAATGGCAGGTAAAGCTACGCTGATAAAGGATGTTCTTACCAAAGCGATTTTGAATGAGAAATTAGAAGATGGCGGGGATCTGTCAGGGCAATATTCAGCATTCAAACAACATCTTATACATGATGTAACGCCTAGCGATTTTTCTGATATTTATGCAGAGACTATAGCCTACGGAATGTTCGCCGCCCGCTTGCACGATCATACTCCGGAGACCTTCAGTCGGGCCGAAGCCCTTGAGTTATTACCTAAATCAAATCCTTTTCTTAGGAGCTTATTCGGTTATATAGCCGGGCCGGAGCTGGATGACAGACTTAAATGGATCATTGATGATTTAGCCGACGTATTTGCGTCAGCTGATATGAATAAGTTGATGAGAGGGTTTGGGAGTCTGACAGGACGGCAAGATCCATTCTTACATTTCTACGAAACATTTCTAGCTGCTTATAACCCAGGCAAACGTAAAGCGCGTGGAGTATGGTATACACCTGAGCCAGTAGTAAACTTTATTGTAAGAGCAGTCGATTCTGTACTCCAGACGGAATTTGATTTGGAGGACGGCCTAGCTGATCTGTCGAAAATTATTGTCGAATGGGACTCTGGGCAAAACGATAAAAAAGGAAAACCACTAAAGTTTAAGAAAGAAGTTCATAGAGTACAGGTGCTGGACCCAGCCACGGGGACTGGAACCTTTTTGGCAGAAACTATTAAGCAAATAGCACCAAAGGTTAAAGCAGCCGGAGCCGGCGTCTGGTCAAAATATATTGAACAAGATCTTATTCCACGGCTACATGGCTTTGAATTGTTAATGGCCTCATATGCCATGTGTCACACTAAGCTTGACATGGTGCTGACCGAGCTTGGTTATAAGCCATCCACTAATCCGCCGCGGTTGAGCGTATTCCTTACAAACAGTCTTGAGGAAGGAGAACGGGATGTACGTGACCTATTTATGGCTCAATGGCTAACCAGAGAGGCGCGTGAAGCTAATAATATAAAGCGTCAGGCACCGATAATGTGTGTAATAGGAAATCCACCTTATTCTGGTGAGAGCGCAAATAAAGGAGAGTGGATTTCGGAGCTATTGAGCGCCTATAAAGTGGAGCCCGGAGGAAAGCAAAAACTTCAAGAGCGGAACTCAAAATGGCTGAATGATGACTATGTCAAATTCATTAGGCTTGCTGAGCAAGCAATAGCCAAAAATGGCGATGGCGTACTGGGCTATATTACTAATAACGGTTATTTGGATAATCCCACATTTCGGGGTATGAGATGGCATCTATTAACAACGTTCGACAAGATATTTGTTCTGGATCTACACGGCAGCTCCAAGAAAAAAGAGATATCGCCGGATGGCTCACCAGATAAAAACGTATTTGATATTCAGCAAGGCGTTTCAGTAATTGTAGCGGTGCGGCAAAAAATTACAAAAGGAAAGAAAGAACTGGCAAGTTTGTTTCACAGAGATTTATGGGGTAGCAGAAGCTCTAAATATGAAGCGCTATGGGAGATTGGGCTAGAAGACGAAGCGTGGACTGAAATTGTACCGACGCTCCCTAATTTTTTGTTCGTGCCACAAAATCAGGACCTCAAACAGAGGTACGACGAAGGCTTTTCCATCGTAGATTTCATGCCCCTACGTTCAGTCGGCATAGTGACTGCTCGAGATGCACTAACTATAGATATGGACAAAGATAAGCTGTGGGCGCGAGTAAAGAATTTTCGCGAGATAGGACCTGAAGAGGCACGGGCCAAGTACAAGCTGGGTCCCGATGCACAAGACTGGAAAGTTGAATCAGCACAGAAAGATATCAACGAGAATTTTTCTGAAGACTTTATAGTAAAGATAGCATATCGTCCATATGATTCCAGGTGGACTTACTATACCGGCACCTCTCGTGGCTTCCATTGCCGCCCGCGAGCGGAAGTCATGAAGCATATGGCGGGCAAAGACAATTTGGCGCTTTGTATTCCTGGCCAAAGCAAAGATGGTGTAGGAGGCTTTGTCGTCGCAAGTGTCGCAGGGCACAAGGCATTCAGTGCATATGACATCAATAGTTTGTTTCCACTGTATGTATACTCAGAAGATGGTCTAGATCGAGTATTTAATTTCGAGCCTAAGCTTTTGCAAAAGATGCAGAAGATTGCAGGCGAAAAAGGGTGTCCGTTGCCCTCTGAGGTAGATGTCTTTGACTACATATATTCTGTACTAAATTGGCCGTCATATAAAGCCATTTACACTGAGTTTCTTAAGTCGGACTTTCCACGGATTCCATGGCCGAAATCACCTGAATTCTTTAACTCTATGGTTAATCATGGCAAACAGTTGCGCGAGATGCATTTGTTAGTCCCGAGTGCCCTGGGCTCAGCACTTTATCCGTTTATTGGGGAAGGCGAAGCAACTGTGGAGATCGTAAAATTCGATGATGGAAAAATTTGGATAAATTCTGGACAATATTTTGATAATGTTGATTTTGATATCTGGTCTTGCGCGGTAGGTGGATATAGGCCTCTAGAAAAATGGCTGAAGGATCGAAAGGGCTGCTCTTTGAATTACACTGAAATAAAGTACTATCAGTCAATTATCAAATCTATAGTAGGCACTATGAAAGTACGAAATGAGATGCCGGAGTACGATATCCTTCTTCAATAGAGGGTGGATACTTGAAGACCGCTTTCGGACGATTTCAGCCTTTCATGAAGACTGCCTTGGGTCGAAAGCAGCCGATTGCGATTGACCGCTTCTGGCCGGTTAGCGACCACTTCTCTGGCTAGCCATGCTTGTCCTCCCACATGTGGAGGACTTGCCATGAACATCACTGCTACCTGCACCCGCCGGCCCTGGAACAAAGGAAAGTTGGTCGGACAGAAAACCCCGCTCCGGCTGAGAGATATCTGGGCCATCCGAGTAAGGCTTCAGCTTGCAGAACGAACCCGGGATCTGGCTTTGTTCGATCTGGCCATCGACAGCAAGCTTCGAGCCTGCGACTTAACCAAGCTCCGTGTATGCGACGTTGCTCATGGCGAGCATGTGTCATCACGAGCAATGGTTATGCAGCAGAAAACGAAGCGACCAGTGCAGTTCGAAATTACCGAGCAAACACGGTCTGCTCTCGCGGCCTGGATACACCAAGCCCAGCTCCGTAGCCAGGACTGCCTTTTCCCGAGCAGGCTGCACACCTCAGACCATCTATCCACTCGTCAATACGCTCGTATCGTCAAAGGCTGGGTGCAAGCCATTGGCCTTGATCCGGCCATGTATGGCACTCACACAATGAGACGTACAAAGGCATCACTGATCTATCGCAGGACAAAGAACTTGCGGGCCGTTCAACTTCTGCTTGGCCATACGAAGCTGGAGAGCACCGTTCGATATCTTGGGATTGAGGTCGACGACGCCTTGGAAATGGCAGAGCAGACCGAGGTTTGACCATCTATAGCGACGGTCGAAGTCAGGCCGTCGCTAACGGCTGTGGACTCAACCGGTCGACGCAACAGCGTGGTTAAAGCACTCGGCAGGAGTCGAGTATCCCAGAGTCTTTCTGGGGCGCTCGTTCAACCGACCATGCCGAAATACAACTTGGTCGATACCTATCACATGTCTAATTGCTGTCGGTAGCGACACGCGCCCCGGCAAGGTCCAGGGCATCCACATCCCGCATGACTTCTGCCGGTTTCCTCCTCCATTTCTTTCGCGGCCTTGGGATCGTCAGCGAACGGAAGCATCGCTGCTTGCTCTAGATCAGCTGGGTCTCTCCTATGGAGGTTGTAGTGCACTCCGATGAAAAAATATCGCCATCAGAGCCAGCACCCAGTAGTCACCACTCATAGCCAGCCTCTCAAGCCAGACGCGGTTCAGCACTATCGCTCAGGGCGACGGTCGCTCTGCTGCGTACGGTTCTAAACGTGTTGTAAGCCATCAACAGCATTCCGCTAAGGAAAAACACGCCGCCGATCCATCGGACAATAAAGCCCGGATGACTTGCTTCCAGTGCCTCAACGAAGGAAAACCGGGCCGAACGAGGTTGAGAAATGGTCAGAATTTTCTTCAATTGACCCAGCTATTCTCCTGTCAGCCTCGCTTGGATAGTGCCGTAGAAGTGCTTTGCGCCTTTCCATACCTGTTCAGGCAGGGCCTTGTTCTAGGACAGCTCGACTAAAAAATCTCTGGTCTGCAGCACGGCGCGGGTGCGTTCGTGGGGCATCGTCATTGCCGCCCTCCATATTAAGATGTACGTGATGGAGCGCACACAAGCCACCCGATACTACGGGCTGTCTGCGATCGGCCTAAGACGCCGAAAAAATTGTTCTCACCGTGATGTCCAATGGCTGGGCAGTGAACGTGGGGTCAAAGTAAACCCCGCCATTATCAAATGTGTATTGATAGGCCATTTCACCGTGCTTGGCGGTAACCTCACAGACCTTCGCTAAGCGCTGCATCGCCCACTGCGCTGAGTTATTCATGTAACCAGGGCTTACGAGATGCGAGTTCCGGACAATGAATTCATCGCCTAGCTCAGACAGGAACTGTTCGAAATCTGGCACAGATGGCAGGAAGAACGTTCGGCTACCCCAGTCTCCCTTAGCAATTTCAACGAAAATCCAGGGACTTTGGGACGGATACTCGACAGCGCGCCAGTACTGGGAGTTCTCTCGCCCGAAAAGATTGCCAAACGGCACTTCAGCTGACTGGTGTGTAATAAACATGTTCGCCCCCCTCAAAATGAACACTATAGATTGTAGCCCTATAGGATTCAAAAAGGCCTCATCTTTCATTTTGCCAGGCACGCAAAATGGAACTGAAGGAAGCATTTGGAAAAGCCCTGAGGCGACTGAGAATTTCTTGCAAGCTATCGCAAGAAAGCTTCTCGACGGTTAGTAGCAGAACCTACTTGAGCACGTTGGAGCGAGGCTTGAAAAGTCCGACCCTCGAAAAGGTTGAGGACCTCGCAGTGGTTATGGACATCCATCCGCTAACACTCATAACCAGTGCGTATCTCGAAAAAAATGAGCTTACTGCCCGCGAGATTTTATTCAGGGTGAGGAAGGAGCTAAGACAGCACCGACCAGATAAGGAAAGGACAGGTGGATGAGATTGCCCACAAAATAGCATTCGTTGCGCACCAGAATTTGAGACTGATGCCGGGATGAATTGGAGTGATCTGTCGGTCAACCCTACACAACTACCTGTTCATCAACGACATCTGCGTCGGCCTGGAGGTGTAGCGGGTAACCGAGATGAAATGGGGCTCTTAAATAAGAAGAACTATTTTACTGCCTCACGATAGAAAATCTGCGGGCGATACTAGGCAAAAAGCGATCACAGGAACACTCCAAAAAAGTTAGGTTTTGGAGGTTGAGTGTGACCCAAAATCAACAAAAGCTAACTAAAAGCTCTGCCCTTACGCAGGATTGAGAGGAAAAACATGCTGGAGCAGCTGGGAAGCCAGTGAACATTAGGGTTCGACTGCATATCGTAAAACGTGACTAAAAGTTAATAGGGTAGATAAATATATTGAGCCATGGAGACGAGTGCCCGTGACGAAGGAAAAAGTGAGGCGAATCCCGCCGCCGTGGGCGGGTCGAACCGGACTGGCAAAGCTACCGTAATGCACCTGGCAGGGCAAACCGGGACGTCGATCCGATGCTGGCGCTTTGATGGCTCTCAAGGCATTCTTGGCCCCGTTCAGGCGCTGGTTCGGCCCAGCGCTCATTGCCATGCCACTTGGGACTCTCAACGTTTGGTCGATCGACTTCCATCAGCGTCAGCCCGCCTTGAAAGGCTTGCACGGGGAATCGCCACCGCGTGTGCGCGACTTCTGGTGCCACGACGCTTGCGCGTCCACTGGCAGCTGTTGCGCTACTCGGCGACGGCTCTCGGAGCGATTGAAGAGCGGATCCTGATCAGCGACTTCAGTGGTCGCCTGCAATTTCTCAACAGCCAGGCCGAGGCAATGTTCGGCCTGAATAGCCGAGAGGCGCCGCGTTATCGTTTGCAGGAGCTGCTGCCGACTCTGGATCCCCTGGCGTTCGATGCGGCCAATTCGACCGTTGACCTGTGCCTTGAGGCGGTGCGACTGCTTCAGGAGGGGGGAAGCCATCTCTTTTCGATCACGCGTCGGGCTTTGCGGCTGGCGGGTGAGGTGGAGCCGTCCGGCTTTGTCTGGGTCATGCGTGATATCACCCGTGAGCGGGCGGCGCAGGCCGCACTGGTTGAGCGTGAGCGCTTCTGGTCAGAGGTGCTGCGCGCGGTACCCGACACGCTTTACGTGCAGGATCTGGAGGCCGGCAAGTTGCTCTTCAGCAACAGCAATCTGGCCACGCGACTGGGCTACAGCGAAGAGGAGCGCGGCGAGGACAGCGATCTGTTCTGGCAGCGCATCAGTCACCCAGACGATCAGGAATATATCTGGAGGCTGCTGGCCCTGCGCGGTTCGATGATGGACGGCGTGGCTCAGGAGTCGTTGTTGCGCTGGCGCCACCGTGACGGCAAATGGCATTGGTTCAATGTGACGGAACAGGTCCTGACCCGTGATGACCAGGGACGGGTGCGACGCTTGATCGGCGTGGCACGAGACGTTACCGCGAACATGGACCACAGCCACTCGCTGCGCGACAGCGAGCGCCGCTACCGGATGCTCGCTGGCAGCCTGCGCGATGTGATCTTCACCACCGACAGTTCGCTGCGCATTGATTACATCAGCCCTTCAATCCAGACCGTGCTTGGCTACAGCCCGGAGTGGGCGGCACGTCATGGGCTGGAGCGGGTAGTGACCAAGCCGCGTCAGGCGGCGCGCTTCTATGATCTGATGCGGCGGGTGCGCGATGCGTCGGCCAGCCCGGCTGAACTGGCCAAGCTGGGGCAGGATTTACAGACGCAAACGCTGTATTTCGATTGCCTCGCGGCTGATGGCCGGCCCGTTGCAATCGAACTGCGGATCATGCTGATTTCCGACGAGAGCAACCGGTTCGATGGGACCCTGTGCATCGGCCGGGATGTCAGCGAACAGCGTCAGGCCGATACGGCATTGCGCCGCGCCGCAACCGTATTCGACCATTCCACCGCGGCCATCGTCGTCACCGACCCCGCGGGCAAGATCGCTCAGGTCAACGCGGCGTTCGTCCGGATCACCGGCTTCAGCGGCGACGAGGTAAAAGGCGAGCTGCCAATGGTGCTCAGCGCCGATAGGCAGCAGGCCAACCAGATGGATTACGTGCACAGCCAGGTCCTCCAGACCGGTAGCTGGGAAGGGGAGTTCTGGCTCAAGCGCAAGGGTGGCGAGACTTACCCGTGCTGGATCGGCATTACCGCCGTTCGCGATGATGAGAATGAGCTGGTCAGCTATGTCTGTTTTTTCAGCGACATGAGCGAGCGTAAAGCCAGCGAAAAGCGGATCCACCGCCTTGCCTATTACGACGGGCTGACTCAGCTGCCCAATCGCACTCTGTTTCAGGACCGTTTGCACAGCAGCCTTCAATTGGCCGCCCGTCGCCGTGGCTGGGTCGTGCTGATGTTTCTCGATCTGGATCGCTTCAAGCCGATCAACGACTCGCTCGGCCATGCCGCGGGTGACCGCATGCTCAAGGATGTCGCGGTCCGTCTGGCCTCTTGTGTGGATGAAGACGATACCGTGGCGCGCATGGGCGGCGATGAGTTCACTTTTCTGCTGCACCCTGGCGGAGATCGGGATGAAGCACTGAGCAGGGCCATTCACGTGGCTGAACGAATCCTGGCTAGTCTCGCCGACCCCTTCGTGCTCTCTGGCCGCGAGTTCTTTGTCACTGCGAGTATTGGCATCGCCCTGAGCCCACAGGACGGCAACGACATCAGTCAGCTGATGAAGAATGCCGATACCGCGATGTACCACGCCAAAGAACGAGGCAAGAACAACTTCCAGTTTTACCAGGCCGAGATGAATGCCAGCGCACTGGAACGTCTGGAGCTGGAAAGCGATCTGCGCCACGCCCTCGAACAGCAACAGTTCGTGCTGCACTACCAGCCACAGTACCTCGCCGACGGCCACACGCTGACTGGCGTCGAAGCGTTGCTGCGCTGGCAGCACCCATCCCGAGGGCTGGTGCCGCCCGGTGAGTTCATCCCTGCGCTGGAAGAGCTGGGGCTGATTGTCGAGGTAGGCGACTGGGTCATCGACGAAGCCTGTCGGCAGATCGGCAGCTGGGAGCGGGAGGGCGTGGTGGTGCCAAAGGTGTCGGTGAACCTTTCGGCCCGCCAGTTTGCCGATGGGCAGCTGGGCCAGCGCATCGCCGGAATCCTCGCGGCCAGCGAAATTGAACCGGGCCGACTGGAGCTGGAGCTGACCGAAAGCATTCTGATGCAGGATGTCGGCGGCGCGCTGCGGATGCTCGATGCGCTCAAGCAGCTCGGTCCATCGATTGCCATTGACGATTTCGGCACAGGTTACTCTTCATTGAATTACCTCAAGCAATTCCCGATCGATGTGCTGAAAATCGACCGCAGCTTCGTTGATGGCCTTCCCGAAGGCGAGCAGGACGGGCAGATAGCCCGAGCGATCATTGCCATGGCGCACAGTCTCGGGTTGTCGGTGATTGCCGAGGGCGTCGAAGATCAGGCGCAGTTGGATTTTCTTCGCGACCATGGTTGCGACGAAGTACAGGGCTTCTATCTGGGGCGGCCAGTTTCAGCGGCGATGTTGAAAGAATCGGTTTCAAACTGCCGGCTGCAGGCTGCCTGTGGTCAGCTCGAACCAGGGCCCGTGTTGTAGCGGTGCGGCGAGCCGCAACTTCGATTTGCTTGCAGCTTGTCTCATGTTGCAGATGACCACGGCTCATACCCGCACTCCGGTGGATAGGGTAGAATCCGCGCCTCTTTATTACCGCCAGCTGATTCTCAGAGGACTGCCATGTTCAGCCGTGATTTGACCCTCGCCCGTTTCGACGCCGATCTCTTCGCTGCCATGGAGCAGGAAGCCAAGCGTCAGGAAGACCACATCGAGCTGATCGCCTCGGAGAACTACACCAGCCCAGCGGTGATGGAAGCCCAGGGTTCGGTGCTGACCAACAAGTACGCCGAAGGCTATCCGGGCAAGCGCTACTACGGTGGGTGCGAGTACGTCGACGTGGTTGAACAGCTGGCCATCGACCGCGCCAAAGAGCTGTTCGGCGCCGACTACGCCAACGTACAGCCGCATGCCGGTTCGCAAGCCAACAGCGCCGTCTATCTGGCCCTGCTGAACGCCGGTGACACCATTCTCGGCATGAGCTTGGCCCACGGCGGTCACCTGACCCACGGCGCCAGCGTGTCGTCCTCTGGCAAGCTGTACAACGCCGTGCAGTACGGCATCAACGACCAGGGCCTGATTGACTACGACGAAGTCGAGCGCCTGGCCCTTGAGCACAAGCCAAAGATGGTCGTCGCCGGTTTCTCTGCCTACTCGCAGAAGCTGGATTTTGCTCGCTTCCGCGAAATCGCCGACAAGGTAGGTGCCTACCTGTTCGTCGACATGGCCCACGTGGCCGGTCTGGTTGCCGCTGGTGTCTATCCGAACCCGGTGCCGTTCGCCGACGTCGTTACCACTACCACTCACAAAACCCTGCGCGGCCCGCGCGGTGGCCTGATCCTGGCCCGCGCCAATGCAGAGATCGAGAAAAAGTTGAACTCTGCTGTATTCCCGGGCGCCCAGGGCGGCCCGCTGGAGCACGTTATCGCGGCCAAGGCGGTGTGCTTCAAGGAAGCGCTGCAGCCTGAATTTAAGGCCTACCAGCAGCAGGTGGTAAAGAATGCCCAGGCCATGGCCGAGGTGTTCATCCAGCGCGGCTTCGACGTGGTGTCCGGTGGCACCCAGAACCATCTGTTCCTGCTCAGCCTGATCAAGCAGGACATCACGGGTAAGGACGCCGATGCCGCGCTGGGCAACGCGCACATCACCGTGAACAAGAACAGCGTGCCGAACGACCCGCGTTCGCCGTTCGTGACGTCCGGTCTGCGCATTGGTACCCCGGCCGTGACCACCCGGGGCTTCGGCGAGACCGAGTGCCGTGACCTGGCAGGCTGGATCTGCGACATCCTCGACAAGATGGGCGACGAGTCGGTTATCGAAGCAGTGCGTGGCAAGGTCGAAGCGGTCTGCGCCAAGTTCCCGGTTTACGGTAAGTAAGACGCTTCATGCGGTATCGAAAGCCCGGCCTTTGCCGGGCTTTTTCGTTTCAGCGAGAACCGGTCCGGATTACGGTGCGTCAAGGCCAAGTGCCATCTGGTACTGTGCCTGGCCTACCGTCTGGGTTAAGTTTCGCTACGTTTCGCCCAGGTTCAGGTCATCGGAGAGGGTCGATGCAGCTCAAGCACAAAATCGCCGCGCTCAGCATCCTGCCACTGCTCCTGGCCGTGGCGGTGGTCTGCGCACTGGTGCTGTTCCAGAACCAGCGTCTCGGCGAGCAGCAGGCGAAGCTGATCGAAAGCAGCATCCTGGCGAGCAAGCAGGCCGAGCTGAAGAACTACGTCGAAATGGCCTTGAGCACCATTGCGCCGCTCTACGACAGCAAACTGGATGATGAAGAGACCAAACGGAAGGTGCTGGCCGCGCTGGGACGCTTCAGTTTCGGCAGCGATGGCTATTTCTTCGTCTACGACCGCAGCGGACGCAACTTGATGCACCCGCGCCAGCAGGAGCTGGTCGGCAAGGATCTCTGGAATATGACCGACCCTAACGGTCTCAAGGTGATCCAGGCGCTCATGCAGAGCGCCGAGGCGGGCGCGGGATTCCAGCGTTACGCCTGGCAAAAGCCTTCCACTGGGCAGTTCGCCGCGAAGCTGGCCTATGTAGTGATGCTCGAGCGCTGGGGCTGGATGCTGGGGACCGGCATTTATCTTGAGGATGTGGATCAGGCGATCCTGCAGGTACGCGGAGAGGTCGCCAGCGGTATCTACACCACCATGCTGGCCATCGCCGGCGTCGCGCTCGTCGCGGTGTTGCTGGTCTTCGCCAGCGGCCTGACGCTCAACGTCAGCGAGCGGCGTCTAGCCGACCGCAAGCTGCAGTTGCTGACCCAGCGCATCGTCAGCTTGCAGGAAGAAGAACGTTCACGCGTTTCCCGAGAGTTGCATGACGGCATCAGTCAGCTGCTGGTGTCGATCAAGTTTCAGTTCGAACTGGCCAGTCATGAACTCGCCAGCGGAAATCCCAATGCGCAGGCAACGCTGGATCGCGGCACCGAGCGGTTGGCCGGGGCGATTGGCGAGGTGCGGCGCATCTCCGATGATCTACATCCGTCTTTGCTCGACACCCTGGGCTTGTCGGCAGCGGTTGGCCAGCTTGTGGCAGAGTTCGAACAGCGCAGCGGCCTGAAAATGCTATACAGCAACGGCCTCGGTGAGAGCGATCCTGACGATTCGGTGGCTGTTGCGCTGTTCCGCGTGTTGCAGGAAGCGCTGGCCAACATCGAGCGACACGCCGCCGCGCAGTCAGTGCACATCAGTCTGGACGGCGATGATGCGTCGGTACGCTTGCGGGTGCGGGACGATGGCGTCGGCTTCAACCCGCGCCATCTCGACAGCATCAAGGGAGGCGGCATCGGTTTGCGTAACATCCGCGAACGGGTGGAGCACTTCGGTGGACGTTTCAGCTTGTTGTCTGAGTCCGGCGGCACGGAACTGGATGTCACCTTGCCGGCACGGGCCGGCTGAATATCGAAATTCAATACAAGAGGCCCGCTCGATGAACCCGCAAGCCTGTATCAAGGTGGCTCTGATCGACGACCATGCCCTGGTTCGGGACGGCATCCGCGCCTTGCTGATGGCCGTGCCCGAACTGGATGTGGTCGGTGAGGCCGGCAGCGGCGCCGAGGCCATTGAGCTGCTGAGTCGCGCCACGGCCGATGTGGTGCTGATGGACATTGGCCTGAAGGATATAAACGGTCTCGAGCTGACCCAATCGCTGCGCCAGCAGTTTCCGGACGTGCGGGTGCTGATCCTGAGCATGTACGACAATCAGGAATACGTGAACACCTCGGTCAAGGTTGGCGCCAGCGGCTATGTGCTGAAAGACGCGCCGTCACGGGAAATCATCGTCGCGATTCAGGCGATTGCTGCGGGAGGCACCTACTACAGCGAGGGCATTGCCGAAAAGCTGGCCAGTCGCAGCGCCGAGGAGCGCGAACTCACCCCGCGTGAGCGCGAAGTGCTGTTGATGCTGGCACAAGGGCACAACAACAAAACCATGGCGCGCGAACTTCAGATCAGCGTGCGGACGGTGGAAACCCATCGACTGAGCATTCGCCGCAAGCTGGATATCGATCGACCGGCGGACCTGATGAAACACGCCATGGTGCATGGCTGGCTACCAGGGCAGCATTAACTTACGCGCTTGTTTAGGTTTCCCGGGAAATCCAACTAAAAGCTGGCGGTGTTAACTGCCGGCTTCTGTAGGATAGGTCTATCCAATACACCGGGACGCGCCATGAGCCATGCCTCTGCCAGATTGATTCCGCCACCGCCCTTGGTCTACCTGGTTTTCATGGGGTGTGCATGGGGACTGTCGAGAGGGGTGCCTCTCGATCTGCCTGAATACGAGTTGACGTTCTATGCGGGCTGGGTGGCGATAGCCGTCGGCATCGCACTGATGCTCTGGTCAGCGCTGGAAATGTTTCGCTATCGCACCACCATCAACCCCTATGGCAAGCCGAGCAGTTTGTTGCAGAGCGGGCCGTTTCGTTTCTCGCGCAACCCGATCTATCTGGCTGACACCTTTGTCTATTGCGGTGTCGGGTTGTTGCTGAACAGTGTCTGGCCCTGGCTGCTGCTGCCTTTGCTGATTGTGTGCATGCAGCGCACCGTGATCATTCATGAAGAGCACTTGCTGCTGCGGTTGTTCGGCGACGATTACCGAATATACCGTCGGCGCGTACGGCGCTGGCTCTGAGCGGGCCGACGTTGACGTCGCCTATAGTTGAACAAGAAGTCCGAGGGGAGTGGATACGATGACCGAGACAAACAGTGACCGCCGGCGCTTTCAGCGCTTCGAATTCGACGCCGAAACGGAGCTGAGGCAAGGCGAGCGTTGCTGGCCGGTCCAGCTACACGATCTCTCGCTTAAGGGGCTGCTGGTTCACCGCCCAGCTGAGTGGGACGCCGATCCCGCTCAGCCGTTCGAAGCGCGCATCCGGCTTTCTGATGACGCCGAAGTGCGCATGCAGGTCGAGATGACCCGCGGCGACGGTGACTTGGTCGGTATGGTCTGTCGACACATCGATGTCGACTCCATCAGCCATCTGCGGCGGCTGGTCGAGCTTAACCTTGGCGACGAAGCGCTGCTCGAGCGTGAGCTGGCAGCACTCGGTGAGCCCCGATAAAGCCGCGATTACTCGAACAGCGCGTCTAGCGCCTGTTCGAGGCGCGTCACGGCGATCACCTGGAGCCCGGCGGGCGCCTCTTTGGGCGCGTTGCCCTTCGGTACGATGGCGCGCTTGAACCCATGCTTGGCGGCTTCCTTCAGCCGCTCCTGCCCGCTCGGCACTGGGCGGATCTCGCCGGACAGACCGACCTCGCCAAACACCAGCAGATCGGTATCCAGCGGGCGGTTGCGCAGGCTGGAAATGACCGCCGCCATCAATGCCAGATCTGAAGCCGTCTCCAGCACTTTCACGCCCCCAACCACGTTGATGAACACGTCCTGGTCGTAGGTCGGGATGCCACCGTGGCGATGCAGCACGGCCAGCAGCATGGCCAGGCGGTTCTGGTCAAGACCAAGGG
>Ga0208814_1000153_pt1 | contig 50358 bp, 48 predicted proteins | sample MalvirAntarct_55_FD_184253 | JGI IMG/M metagenome (GOLD analysis project Ga0208814, IMG submission 184253) | Marine viral communities from the Global Malaspina Expedition - Malaspina viral metaG Antarct_55 (SPAdes) (version 2) | ecosystem: Environmental > Aquatic > Marine > Oceanic | place... | reverse complement strand
TGAGGTGATTTCTAAACGTACCAGACATTTTACAGTAGCAACAGAAGATGTGTATCAACTACACAATACCAGTGCGGTAATGCGATCTTGTGATGTTTTTGGTGTTCAAGACTTGCATGTAATTGAAGAAAAAGTTAGTAAGAAAATAGATAGAGAAATTGCAATGGGAGCTCAGAAGTGGGTGAACATAGATCGCCATAATTCTACAAAAGAATGTATAGATAGCTTAAAAGAAGATGGGTATCAGATTATTGCCACTACTCCACATAATAATTCTGCCGAATTAAAAGATTTTGACATTTCAAAAAAATCAGCTTTTTTCTTCGGTAAGGAAAAAGAAGGCCTAAGTGATATTGTGTTAGAGGCTGCTGATGGATATTTAAAAATACCGATGTATGGTTTTACCGAAAGTTTGAATATCTCAGTTTCTGCAGCAATTATATTACAAACTTTAATTACTAGATTAAAAGATTCTGATGTTGTTTGGGAGCTTTCAGAACCAGAGAAAAACCAAATTAAGTTACAATGGGCCAAAATGAGCATAAAAAGTTCCACTGAAATAATAGAGAGATATAATAAAATTAATTAATTATTTAATACTTTTTTATTTACATAAATTATTCCTGCGATATGAAATTAGTTTTTGCAACTCACAATCAAAATAAAATGAGAGAAGTAGCTGGCTTAATGCCTTCTTATATTGAATTGTTAAGTTTAACAGATATTGGTTGCTTTGATGAAATACCAGAAACTTCTTCAACGATAGAAGGGAATGCTTTGTTAAAAGCAAATTTCGTAAAAGAACATTATGGCTTTGATTGTTTTGCCGATGATACTGGATTAGAAGTTCAGGAACTAAATAATGAACCGGGTGTTTACAGTGCAAGATATGCTGGACCCGCTAATGATGACCAAGCTAATATGGATAAATTATTAGCGAATTTAAATAACGAAAGTAATCGAAACGCTCGTTTTAAAACGGTTATTGTGTTTATTCAATCTGAAAAAATAGAATTTTTTACTGGTATTTGCGAGGGAGCTATTACCATGGATAAAAAAGGAGCTTCAGGATTTGGATATGATCCAATATTTCAAGCAATTGGATTTAAAAAAACATTTGCAGAAATGACATTAGCGCAAAAAAGTAAAATCGGGCATAGAGGAAAAGCTGTTCGCTTATTAATCAATCACTTATCAAAAGCTTAGATTAAAAATAAAGCTATATATTTGCCGCTTGAAAATCCTCAGGGTGAGGACGTGTTGAAAGAAGTAGTATAGGATTTATTTGTCGGGTATACTTCTAAAACATCACACAAATAAATAAAATAAAATACTATAATGAGCAAATTTGCTGAATTAGGTCTGGAAGAAAATCTTCTAAAGGCCATCGAAGATATGGGGTTTACAACTCCATCTGATGTACAAGAAAAAGCAATCCCAGTTTTATTAGAAAAAGATACCGATATGGTTTCTTTAGCACAAACAGGAACTGGTAAAACAGCAGCATTTGGTTTTCCTATGTTGCAAAAAATAGATATTGGAAGCCGAACCACTCAAGGGTTGATACTTTCTCCAACAAGAGAACTTTGTTTACAAATCACTAACGAAATTAAAAATTATGGTAAATATTGCAAAGGATTAAATGTAGTAGCTGTATATGGAGGAGCTAGCATTTCTGATCAAGCCAGAGACATTAAAAAAGGAGCGCAAATTATTGTTGCAACTCCTGGAAGAATGAAAGACATGATTGGGAGGCGAATGATCGACATTTCAAAAATTGAATATTGCGTTCTTGATGAAGCTGATGAGATGTTGAATATGGGATTCTATGAAGATATTACAGAAATACTTTCATATTCTCCAGATGATAAGAGTACCTGGTTGTTTAGTGCAACGATGCCAAGAGAAGTTTCTAACATCGCTAAAAAATTCATGTATGATCCCGTTGAAATTACGGTAGGTGGTAAAAATATGGGAGCAGAAAATGTATCTCATGAATACTATCTAGTAAACGCAAGAGACCGTTACAATGCTTTAAAAAGACTAGCAGATGCAAATCCATCTATATTTTCAGTGATATTTTGTCGTACCAAAAGAGATACACAAAAAGTAGCAGAATTATTGATAGAAGATGGTTACAGTGCTGCTGCATTACACGGAGATCTTAGTCAGAACCAACGTGATTTGGTAATGAAATCTTTCCGTAACAGACAAATACAAATGTTAGTAGCAACAGATGTTGCTGCGCGTGGTATAGATGTAGACGATATTACACACGTAATAAATTATCAATTATCAGATGAAATAGAAACCTATACACACCGAAGTGGGCGTACAGGTAGGGCTGGTAAAACTGGAATTTCTATAGTGATTGCTTCAAAAAGTGAAAGTCGAAAAATTCATGCTATAGAAAAAATTATTCAAAAGAAATTTATTTTAAAAGAAGTTCCTTCAGGAATGGAAATTTGTGAAGTTCAATTGTTTCATTTAGCAAATAAAATAAAACAAACAGAAATTAATCATGATATAGATGCATACCTTCCAAATATCAACGAAGTATTAGAAGAGTTTTCAAAAGAAGAATTGATTAAAAAAGTTTTTTCTGTAGAGTTTACAAGATTCTATAATTATTATAAAAAAGCAAAAGATTTAAATGTATCAGCAGGTGATATGTCGGAAGGATCTAAAGACACAGTTCGTTACTTTATAAATATTGGAGGGAAAGATGATTTTGATTGGATGAGCTTAAAAGATTTCTTAAAAGAAATGTTGCATCTTGATCAAGATGATCTATATAAAGTAGATGTTAAAGAAAGCTTTTCTTTCTTTAATACAGATACAAAGCATCAAGAATTAGTAATGGATTTCTTTAAAGATTTTGAACTCGAAGGAAGAAGAGTTTCTGTAGAAATTTCAAAAGACACTGGAAGAGGAAAACGTGGAGGAAGAGATCGCGATCGCGGTGGAAGCCGTGGAGGATTTAAAAGTCGTGGAGGAGATAGAAGAGGTGGCGGTGACAGAAGAGATAATAAAAGAAGTAGCGGAAGCGGAGGTGATAGAAGAGATAATAGAAGAAGCAGTGGAAGCGGAGATGATAGAAGACGTGGTGGAAGTGGAGATGATAGAAGAGATGGTGGAAGAAGTGACGGAGGTAGAAGTGATAGAGGTGGTAGTGACAGAGGTAGAGGCGATAGTGGAAATTCTGGTTTTAAAGGAAGAAGTCGCAGGTCTAGCGATAAACCTGCAGGTTCAGGTACTGGAGGTAGAAGACGTAGAGATTAAATCTTAATTTTTTGTTATTATAAAAACTTTGGTTTAAAATTGGTGTCTATTAGGTTATATTAGCGACCTCTATGAAAAAATATTGTTTATTACTATTGTGCTTTGTGACTGTTTTAGGATGGTCTCAAGATGAACCTGCTAAAAAAAAGAAAGACTCTGTTGTATTATCTTCAATGATTAATGGAAAGGTTTTAAACGCCTCAAATAATCTAATATTAGAAAATGTACACGTTGTTAATTTAAATACTGTAAAAGGTGCTTTAACTAACGATGAAGGTACATTTATAATGAAAGCAGAAGTAAATGATACCTTATATTTTTCATATTTAGGGTTCAAGTCCATTCGGGTAAGGGTGACTAATGACTGGTTAAAATTTGGTGAGATTAAAATTAAAATGACCGAGTTAAGTATCGCTTTAGAAGAGGTAATCTTAAGACCTATTCAGTTAACAGGATATATAGAAGTAGATGCTAAGTTAATACCTATTTATGATGATCATCGTTATCGAATCGCAGGAGTTGGAGGAGGTTATGAAGGAGGTCAATCTCAGCCTGGGTCTGTAACTAAAGTTTTAAATTCAATATTTAACCCTGCAGATTTTCTCTATAATGTTTTTGGAAAACGACCAAGACAAATGAGTAAAATGCGTAAAATGAAAGATGATGACGAGATAAGGAACTTGCTTCAGTCTAAATATGATAGAGAGACTTTAATGGCGGTATTGCAATTAGAAAGAGTTGATATTGATGAAATACTAAATAATTGTAGTTATTCAGAAAACTTTATTAGGACTGCAAACGATCTTCAGATATTAGATGCTATTAGTGAATGTTACGAAGAGTATCGAGTTTTAAACAGAGGAAGGAAGTAGTCAATGTTTCAGTTTATAATACACTACACATTACATTTTTTGGTGCCTGGCCTAATTGCATGGGTGTTTTTTAGAGAACAATGGAAAAAAGCTTGGCTTATTATGATTGCAACCATGTTAGTGGATGTAGATCATTTACTGTCAATTCCAATGTATGTTGCTAATCGTTGTAGTATTAATTTTCATTTATTACATACCTATTATGCGATTGCAATTTATTTAATATTATTTTATTTTAAGAAATTTAGAGCCCTTTCTGTTGGGTTATTATTTCATATGCTTACTGATTTTATTGATTGTTTGTTAATGAAGTAGTATTTTAGTGATTCGTTAAATTCTTATTTATGAATCATATAGTTTCTAAACAACGCACATTTTTTTATACCCATAAAACGAAAGCAATTCAATTTCGTTTAGCCCAACTTAAGAAAATAGAAACGCTTTTAAAATCGAATGAAGCTTTATTGTATCAAGCGATATATGAAGATTTTAAGAAATCTAAATTTGACACCTATGTTACTGAATTAGCTTTGCTGTATCAGGATATAAAAGAAGCTAAAAGAAATATTCATAAATGGTCAAGAACTAAGCGAGTAGGAACCAATATGCTTAATTTTCCCGCCCGTAGTTATATCATTCCTGAGCCATTAGGTGTTTGTTTGGTAATTGGAGCATGGAACTATCCATATCAATTAACATTAGCTCCTGTAATTGCAGCGATAGCTGCTGGAAATACTGTAATTATAAAACCAAGTGAAATGGCTCCAAAGACAAGTGCTTTAATGGCAAATTTAATCAATGAAAATTTTGATTCTTCGTTTTTAAAAGTTGTAGAGGGTGGTGTTTCAGAAACAACAACGCTATTAAAAAGTAAATTCGATAAAATATTTTTTACTGGCAGTCCACAGGTAGGAAAAATTATTTACCAAGCTGCAGCTAAAAATTTAACTCCTGTGACTTTAGAATTAGGTGGTAAAAGTCCTGCAATTATAGCAGAAGATAGTAATTTAAAGATGACTGTAAAAAGATTGGTATGGGCAAAATTTTTAAACGCTGGTCAAACTTGTATTGCTCCAGATTATGTGTTAGTCCATAAATCGATAGAGAAAAAAATATTGGATTTATTGAAACTTGAAATAGAAAAAGAAAGTTTTTCTATCGAAAACGGAAACTATACTCAAATTATAAATGAACGTAATTTAAACCGTCTTTCCAACATGTTTTCTTCTGAAAATGTTTTTGTTGGAGGTGAAACAAACACTTTAAACAGAACTATTGAACCAACTGTATTACATAATGTTAGGTTTTCAGATGATGTAATGAAAGAAGAGATATTTGGGCCTGTTCTCCCGGTAATATCATATCAAAATATCGAAGAGGTAATACAATATGTGAATAGTAACCCTACACCTTTGGCTTGTTATGTTTTTACAAATAATAATCAAGTGAAAAAGAAAATTTTAAACGAAATTTCATTTGGTGGTGGAGCTGTAAACGACGCAATTATGCATATTGCAAATTCGAATTTACCATTTGGAGGAGTTGGTAATAGTGGTATTGGTTCTTATCATGGGGAAGCTGGATTTAAATCTTTTTCTCATTATAAAAGTATTTTAGAAAAATCGAATCTTATGGAATTATCTTTAAAATATTATCCGCACAGTAAGAGAAAGCTTTCCTGGGTTCAACGATTTATAGGTTTTTGATGCTACTTTATTTAATATATCACAAAAGAGATTCACTTTTTTTACTTATTGCTTATGAACCGTAATGATAACGGTTTTTGATGTTGGCGTATTACTAATTCTAGCTTTACTTTGTAATGGTACCAATACATTAGCTTCTGGAAAGTAAGTAGCGGTGCATTGTTTAGGGATATCATAAGGGATAACAAGGAAACTTTTAGCGATCCGTTCTTTTCCTTTAAAATGACTTATTAAATTAACTTTATCGAGTTTTTTTAATTTTCTTTGCTTGATATCATCTGGATTCATAAAAATAACTCTACGCTCATTTAAAACGCCTCGGTATCTATCATCTAAACCGTAAATAGTTGTATTGTATTGATCATGAGTTCTAATAGTCATCATAATCAATTGATCTTTCTTCAATACAATATCAGAAACAGTATTTATACTAAAGTTTGCTTTTCCAGTTAATGTAGGGGTAAAGTCGTTGTCTCTTGCAGTATTTGGTAAATAAAATCCACCTTTTATCCTTATGCGTTTATTATAGTTTTCAAATCCTGGAATGGTAGCTTCTATTTTATCTCTAATACAATCGTAGTCATTAATGAATTCAGACCATTTTATGGTTGAATTCCTTAAGCTTGCTTTTGCTATTCCAACAACAATTGCTGGTTCACTTAATAAGAATTCGGACAAAGGATTTAAAGGGCCAGAAGACGATTGAACAACTCCCATGGAATTTTCGACGCTTACAAATTGAGCTCCTTTCTCTTGAATATCTTTTTCAGACCTTCCCAAGCAAGGTAGAATCAATGCTTTTTTTCCATGTATTAAATGACTTCTATTTAATTTAGTAGAAACCTGTACTGTTAATTTACAATTTTGTAATGCTTCAGCTGTATATTCAGTATCTGGAGTTGCAGAGAGGAAGTTACCGCCCATCCCAATAAAAACACTAGCTTTTTTTTGATGCATAGCTTCTATTGCGTCCACAACATCATAGCCATGCTTTCGGGGTGCTTTAAAGTTAAATTCTTTTTCTAAATTATCTAAGAATGCCTCTTCTGGTTTTTCCCAAATCCCCATTGTTCTGTCTCCTTGCACATTAGAATGTCCGCGAACAGGACAAGTTCCTGCACCTTGTTTTCCAATACTTCCTTTTAATAATAATAAGTTGACAAGCTCACGAATATTATCTACAGAATTTTTGTGTTGTGTTAATCCCATAGCCCAACAGATAATTATTTTTTTCTTTTGGGCAATTAACTCTGTAGCTTCTTTAATTGTGTTAAAATCTATACCTGTTTGTGGGATTAATTCTTCAATAGAAGCTTTTTCTAGATCTTTGATGAAATCATCATATCCTATTGTTTTTGAATTGATAAATTGATGATCAAAAACTGAATTAGGATTTTCTTGTTCTTTTTTCCATAGTAATTTTAAGATTATTTTTAACAAAGCAACATCGCCATTTATTTTTACTTGTAGAAAAACATCTGTTAATTTCTGACCTTTACCAATCCATTTAATCGGATTTTGTGGATCATTATATCGCATTAACCCAACTTCTGGCAATGGGTTAATGGTGATAATTTTACCACCTCTTTTTTTTGTTTCTCCTAAAGCAGTTAACATTCTAGGATGATTTGTTCCAGGGTTTTGACCCATTACAATTACTAATTCTGCATGATTAAAATCATCAAGGGTTACAGATCCTTTTCCAATACCTAGCGTCTCGCTTAGCGCTGCTCCACTAGACTCATGACACATGTTAGAACAATCAGGTAGGTTATTAGTACCAAATTTTCTTACAAACAATTGATATAAAAAAGCAGCTTCATTACTGGTTCTCCCAGAAGTGTAAAAAATGGCTTCATTAGGAGATGGTAATAATTTTAATTCATTACCTATCATTTTAAAGGCATCTTCCCAAGAAATTTCTTCATAATGATCTTTACCTTCATGAACAACAACAGGATGTGTAATTCTTCCTTTTTTTCCTATTTCATAATCTGATAATTTTGATAGTTCTGAAATAGAGTGAGTGGCAAAGAACATTGGTGATACTCTGTTTTTAGTAGCTTCTTCAGCTACTGCTTTAGCACCATTCTCACAATATTCTGCTAAAAAAGCTCTTTTTTCATCTGGATCTGGCCAGGCACAACCTGGACAGTCAAATCCACCTTTTTGATTTAGATTAGCTAAAAGGCTAATTCCCTTTACCAATCCAACCTCATCTTTTATCCGAGAAATAGTAGATTTTATTGCTTTAAACCCAACAGCGGAAGTTGGAATTTTTTTTAATTCTATTCCTGTTAGTTTTTCAGGCGGTTGTGCATGTATTTTTTTTGTACTCATGACAATACTTTGGTTTGTAAAAAACTAGGATTTGCATAAATAGTCATTTTATTTTCTCTAGTAAATCCAATTAAACAAATGCCAAATTCCTTGGCGAAATCTACAGCCATAGAAGAACAGGCTGAAACTGCAACAATTACTTGGATTTTAGCCAAAAAAGCTTTGGAAACAATTTCATATGAAACACGTCCGCTTACCAGTAAATACATTCCATTTTTTAAACTATTCTTTTGTAATAAACTGCCAACACACTTATCTACAGCATTGTGTCTCCCAATATCTTCTCTAATGGTTAGAAGCTGAAACTGTTTATCAAAAATTCCTGCAGCATGGCTTCCTCCAGTTTTTTTAAACGTTTCTTGATGTTTTTGTAAGGGTCCAAACATATGCAACAAGCTTTCAGAAGAAAAAGATACTTTTTTAACTATTTTATCACCACTAACCTTTAAATCTTCTAGTTGTTGTTTTCCGCAAATACCACATGAAGAAACGGATAATAATGTTCTTTTGTTTAAGTACCCTTTTCCTAGAACATTTGTTGCGATAGCTACATTTATAATACTTGGAATTCCGTATTCCTCCTTAATAACTTCAAAAGGAATTGAGCTAGGTTTTTTATAAATATCTTCAGCGTATAAGAGACCAAGAACTAAATCTTTGTCATTATTTGGCGTTCGCATTACTACCGAATATGCTTTGGAGTTAATGTTAATTTGCAATGGAGCTTCAACAACTAACTCGTCCTTTCTAATAGATTGAGAATTATTTATTACATGGAGTCCTTCGTATGTATTTGTCTGCATAATATAACCAGTAAAAAAATATCAAAACAAATCTAGTAAAAAAAAGAGCATGAACACCTCAAAAAATATAAGTTAAAACATATTAAAATTATACTGTATAAAATATAATTTTTTTTTTGTCAAATTAACCTCAATAAAAAATTGTTCTTTCGGTATTATTATTTTTGTAGCTATCTTACCAAGATATAAATTTCACTTATAGCTTTATGAAAATTCTTGATAAATCGACTTGGAAACGAAAAGAACATTTTGATTTTTTTAATCAATTTGATGAGCCATTTTTTGGTTTAGTTACTGAGGTTGATTGTACAAAGGCATATCAAATATCAAAAAGTAAAGGGCAATCCTTTTTTGCTTATTACCTTCATAAATCTTTATTGGCGGTAAATTTAGTCGATGAGTTGAGGTATCGCATAGAAAATAATGATGTAATAATATTTGATGAAATTCATGCGTCCTCAACTATAGGAAGAAAAGACGGTACTTTTGCATTTACATTTGTTCCGTATAGTTTTGATTTTGCTAATTTTAATGAGTCATTAAAAGAAGAAATTAATCACGTACAAAACTCAAATGGATTGCGAGTAAATGAAGATGATTCTAGAATTGATGTAATTCATTATTCTTCAATACCATGGCATACATTTTCTGGATTGACTCATGCAAGAAATTATAAGCGAAAAGATAGTGCACCAAAAATTACATTTGGAAAAATGTTTCAGAAAGGAGATCAGAAAATGATGAATATTGCCATATATGTACATCATGGATTGGCAGATGGATTTCATATAGCTAAATATTTAGACTATTTTCAAAAATTTATGAATGGTGAATAGTGATTTTAAAATAAAAAATAAATTTTAATTCCTAAAATGAAAAAAACATTCAAATACGTAGCTATACTATTAATGATAGTTATTACATATTTTATAATTACAACCTATCCAAAATTGGATTTGATAAGTGGCTTTGCTGCAAAGAGTATTTCATCACATTATTTTATTGGAGATCGTTCTATTAAATATACAGAACTAGAAGATAATTTAGCATCAACTATGGGTATGGCTTCAAGTGAGCTACTGGTTTCTGAGAAAATAACAAAATCAAATGTTTTTGACTTAAAAGAAAGAACTGCTTTTTATAGAGATGGTGTTGGTAGTGTTCTGATACCCAACGGTAAAAAAAGAAAAAACGCTTCCCTTGCAAAACCAAAACGCAATAAAATATCTACTAACCTTGCATATCCTTATGGAGATCTGTCTCAAAAAGATACTATTTTTCAAAATATTGATTATAAAAAATTACATAAGGTTGTAAATAATGCTTTTGTAGATTCAGGTGGAATTGAAAAGAAAACGCGTTCTGCTCTTGTAATTTATAAAGGACAAATAATTGAAGAACAATATATCAATGGATTCGATGAGAAATCAATGATACTGGGGTGGTCTATGGCAAAAAGCATTACAAGTGCAGTTATTGGAGTTATGGTTAAAGAAAAGAAAGTGAGCCTTAGTCAAATTAATTTATTTAACGAATGGAGTGATGATTCTAGAAAAAATATAACTCTTGCGAACCTTTTGAATATGAATAGTGGTTTAGAATGGGAGGAAAATTATACTAAAATTTGCGATGCCACTAAAATGCTTTTTTTAGAAGAAAACATGACCCAATCACAATTAGTAAAACCATTAATAGCTGAGCGAAACAATTCTTGGAACTATTCTAGCGGAACAACTAATTTGTTAAGTGGATTTATTAGGAATCAATTTTCAACACATCAAGATTATTTAGATTATTGGTATGAAAAAGTCATTGATAAAATCGGAATGCACTCGATGCTAATAGAAACTGATTTCGATGGTAATTATATTGGAAGCTCATATGCATGGGCTACGACAAGGGATTGGGCAAAATTTGGCTTATTGTATTTGTACCATGGGAATTGGAATGGAGTCCAGGTTTTAGATCCTTCTTGGGTAGATTTTACAAAAAAACCAAGCGTTGGCTCTGCCGGTGTTTATGGAGGTCATTTTTGGTTAAATGCTGGAGGGAAATTTCCAGAGGTGCCAAAAGATATGTTTTCTTGTAATGGATTTCAGGGACAAAGAGTGTGGATTATTCCATCTAAGGATTTAGTGGTCGTAAGAACAGGATTGAACGAGTATCCGTTTTTTGATATCAATAAATTTTTAAGTGAAATAATTTCAACAATCGAATAATGCTACTGCCAACTTTAAATATAACTCTTATTATAAAACAAAAATTTACATAAAATAACTTATGAAAAAAGTATTATTTACTCTAATTGTGTTTATTAGTATTCAAGTTAGTTCTCAAATTATTACTGCTACCATTGCTTATCAAGGTTATGATGAATCTCAAGCCTATTTTGGTGAAGGTGAATATCAATTATTCCTAGATAATATAGATGGAGTATTGGATAAGCCAATTATAATAATTGATGGATTTGATCCAGGCGATGAAAGAGATATTTCCATGTTGTATAATGGCTTAAACTTTAATGGAGAAAACTTAGCCGATATTCTAAGGGATGAAGGATATGATTTTATAGCATTAAATGCACCTTTATATACTGCTGATGGAAAAGATATAGATGGTGGTGCAGATTATATTCAGCGCAATGCAATGGTTTTAGTGGCGTTTATTGATTTTATTAATAATGAAAAAGTTGGAAGTGAAGAATTAGTGATAATAGGTCCAAGTATGGGAGGTTTAATAGCTCGATACGGGTTGTCATATATGGAGCAAAATAGTATGGATCATGAAACACGTCTTTATATTTCTTTTGATTCCCCTCATTTGGGTGCTAATATTCCTGTTTGTTTTCAATATTTAATAAATTATTTTGCAAAAGAACAAAATAATACAGAAGCTCAAACCACGGTAGATAATCTTTTAAATAGTCCAGCAGCTAAAGAAATGCTAATCGATCATTATTCGGGACATTTATTAGCTGGATCAGACTTTGAACAAGATCCAACTTTATTATTACCTGTTGGAGCTCCCAATTTTAGAAATACTTTTCAAACGGAGTTAGACAATCTAGGTTTTCCTCAGAATGTTAGAAATGTGGCTATGATAAACGGTAGTGGAAATGCTAGCACTATTGGTATACCTGGAATGTCCATGATCGATACCACCTTGGATTTGGGAAATAGTCTGACTACAGATATTTCACTTAATTTTGCTCCAGCTGCAGGAGAAACAATTAATATAACAGGTTTTACTACTTATTTTGCTGGTATTCCAGTTGCAATCTTTAACGCTTTTGAAGAATCATTTGCATTTACTGACGGTTTGGATAGCGCTCCAGGAGGGAAGGGTGACATTGCTTCTGGACTTGCCGATATAAATGATCCTTTAATACAAGCATTTATTGAGGCCCTTGAGCAAGAAAAATATTCATTTATTCCTACGATGAGCGCTTTGGCTATTAGCAATGAAAATAATTGGTATGAAGTTCCTATTATCGGAGATTCTCCTTTTGTAAATACTTATATTCCTTCCGATAATGAAGATCACGTAACCTTAACACAACAAAATGCAAATTTTGCTTTAGCTGAAATAAGACAAGAACCATTAACAACTTTAGATTTTGAATTGGTAAATTATATGTTAATGGAAAACCCTGTTTCTGAACAAATTCGAATAAAACTAAACCCTTCTCTCGTTTTCAATAATACTTTAATTTCGATTTATAACACTTCAGGACAGCAAATTTTGACTAAAAAAATTAAAAAGCCATTAGGAATAATAACTATAAATCATTATTTAAAACCAGGTATTTATCTACTAAATGTTGTTGATGATCACTATAATTATAATATGAAAATTATCGTTAAATAATTACAGAAGTTAAATATATTTATTTTTGTTAGTGTCATTAGTAAAATAAAGTATTTTTGTATTAATTAAAAAAAAAGTAATTATGGTATCACCAAATATTGAAAATGCTTTAAATAAACAAATTAGAATTGAAGCAGAATCTTCTCAAATTTATTTATCAATGGCTTGTTGGGCAGAATCTAAAGGTTTTGAAGGTGTAGCTGAATTTATGTTTGCTCAGGCAGACGAAGAACGAGAACATATGCTGCGATTGTTAAAATATTTAACTGAACGTGGTGGTAAAGCAATAATTTCAGAATTAAGTAAGCCTTCAACTGATTATAATTCTCCAAAACAGATGTTTGAAGAAGTTTTTGAGCATGAAATATTTGTTTCTAATTCTATAAATGAATTGGTGTCCTTAACTTTTGAAGAAAAGGATTTTGCAACACATAATTTCTTGCAGTGGTATGTTGCAGAGCAAATTGAAGAAGAAGCAACCGCTAGAACTATCTTGGATAAAATTAACTTAATCGGTGATGATAAAAGTGGTTTTTATTTATTTGATAAAGATGTACGTTCTTTGATAGCAAAACCCCCAGCTCAATAATTTAACTGTGGTGATAAGGTTCATTTCTTAGAATAGTGAATCCTCTATACAATTGCTCAATAAAAAATAACCGAACCATTTGATGAGAAAAAGTCATTGTTGACAAAGATATCTTAGCGTTAGCACGCTGATATATTTCTTCACTAAACCCATAAGGGCCTCCAATAATAAAAATTAAATTTTTAAGTCCACTATTCATTTTTTTCTGAAGAAATATTGAAAACTCGACAGAACTAAATGTTTTGCCTTTTTCATCCAAAATAATGATGGTATCCGATTTTTCTATTCGTTTTAAAAGTTCGTTTCCCTCAGCTTTTTTTTGTTGTTTTTTAGATACGTTTTTAGCATTTTTAATATCTGGAATTATTTCAAAATTAAATGAAACATAAAAACTAAGACGTTTACTATATTCTTCAATTAAAGGTTGAAGATCTTTAGAATCTGTTTTGCCAATCGCGATTAGTTTTATTTTCATATTCTTAATTATAGGATTGTAATATATTATAAAAATCAAAAATACAACGATTACTACTTTCTTTTCTAAGTTCTTTCTTAATGCTTCCAGCTATTTTCTTATTTTTGTTAAAAACCTACCCTTATGATTTCTGAAAAAAAATTTAATAAAGAAGTAGATTTAATTATTTTTAATGCCATTCGGGAAGACATAGGTGATGGTGATCATAGCTCCCTAGCGTCTATTCCGTATGATGCCATTGGTAAAGCAAAGCTATTAGTAAAAGAAAATGGAATTATAGCAGGAATTGAATTTGCTAAACGTGTTTTTGATTATGTAGATCCAGGTTTGAAATTAGAACAATTAATGGAGGATGGAACTGAGGTGAAATATGGAGATATTTGTTTTTATGTTAGCGGTAATTCACAATCTATTTTAAAGTCTGAGCGATTGATATTAAATGCGATGCAGAGAATGAGTGCTATTTCTACAAAAACCAAAAAGTTTGTAGCGTTATTAGCGGGTACAAAAACAAAAATATTGGATACACGAAAAACAACACCAGGCATTAGGGCTTTAGAAAAATGGGCTGTAAAGATAGGAGGAGGAGAAAATCATCGTTTTGCTCTGTATGATATGATTATGTTAAAAGATAATCACATAGATTTTTGTGGTGGAATTACTAAAGCAATACAACAGACAAAAGAGTATCTTTTAGACAATCATTTGAATTTAAAAATTATTGTAGAAGCTAGGAATTTAGAAGAAATTGAAGAAATATTACAATCTGATGGAGTGTATAGAATTTTAATTGATAATTTCAATTATGAAGATACTAAAATAGCAGTTGCTTTGATTGGTGATAAGTGTCTAACAGAATCAAGTGGAGGAATCACATTAGGAACTGTAAAGAAATATGCAGAATGTGGAGTAGATTTTATTTCAAGTGGTGCTATAACTCATTCAGTATATAATATGGATTTAAGCCTAAAAGCAATATGAGTGATAACATCGAAAAATATTTCTTAAAAATACCAGTCTTAAGATTACTGATCATCATCCCTCAAAAAATTTATTTACCTAGATTTAAAGGACTCACCTTATATGACCTTCTTAAAACTTATTTTTTTGGAATAATAGAAGGGACATTTTCATCTAGAGCAGGATCTATTGCATTTAGTTTTTTTATGGCATTGTTTCCTTTTATATTATTTCTTTTAAATTTGATTCCTTATTTACCTATAGAGCCTTATCATTTCGTTGAATTTATAGACGATGTGTTACCAAAGGATACCGCAAGCTTTTTTATGCCAGTTATTCTAGATATAATTGATAATCCAAGAGGAGGCTTGCTTTCGTTTGTGTTTTTGTTGACTATATTTTTAATGTCAAATGGAGTAAATGCTATATTTAGTAGTTTTGAATACTCTTATCATATCACTATTAATAGGTCATTTTTTAAACAATATTTTGTAGCATCATTGGTTTCCATATTTTTGGCTTTATTGCTTTTGTTAACCATTGTTATTATTGTTTTTAGTGAACGATTTATTTGGAACTTAAGCAAAGAAGAATATTTAAGTAATGGTGTGTTTTGGGTAGAAACCATTCGTAATATAGTTTTTATTATTTTGGTCTATTTTGTGATTGCAATCCTTTACTACTTTGGAATAAAAAAAGGAGAGAGTAATCGTTTTTTTTCGATTGGGGCTTTCGTTACGACAATGTTATTTGTTTTAACGACTTATTTTTTTGGAGTTTACATTACTAATTTTTCAAATTACAACGAATTATATGGTTCCATTGGAGCTCTATTAATTTTAATGCTTTATATATGGATCAACTCTAATTTGTTGTTATTGGGATTCGAATTAAATGCAACATTAAAAACCCTTAGATTAAAAGAATAACACAGTGTATTTTATAGACGTCATTTTACCAATTCCTTTAAAACAAACATTTACCTATGAGGTAAACAAAGATGAAGCTATGTTTCTTAGGCAAGGAATGCGAGTTGCGGTTCCATTTGGAAAATCTAAGCTATATACCGGAATTGTTTATGCAATACATCAATTAGCTCCTCAGGGTTATGAAACTAAATCTATTGATCAAATTTTAGATGAAAATCCAATTGTCAACGAGATTCAGATAAAACATTGGGAATGGATGGCAGATTACTATATGTGCACTTTAGGTGAAGTTTTGAGAGCGGCTTTACCCAATGCATTTTTATTGGAAAGTGAAACCATAATAACCTTAATAAATAAGAATCCGCAAGATGAATTTAAATTAAGTGATCAAGAATTTTTGGTATTAGAAGCTTTACAAGTTCAATCCTCTTTACACATAAACGATATTCGATCCATTTTGGATAAAAAAAATGTGGTAAGTATACTTCAAAGTCTTTTAAGAAAAGGTTTAATAGGTGTCCAAGAAGAGGTTTACGAAAAGTACAGTCCAAAAATTAAACGCTACATAAAACTTTCTTCTGATTTTTCTTCGGAAGAAAGTTTGAAATTATTATTAGATTCTTTAAAAAGAGCACCAAAGCAAAAACAAGTCCTTATGACATTGTTTATGGTATCTTCTAAAGAAAAAAAACCAATAGAATCGATTTTTCTTCAGAAAAAAAGTGACACTAGTTCTTCTGTTATTAATGGTTTGGTTAGCAAAGGTATTTTGGAAGAATATTTCATTCGAAAAGATAGAGTAACTTATGATGGCGAGAATTCTTCCGAAATAAAAAAATTAAGTGATGCCCAAACAGAAGCTTTAAAGAAAATAAAAACCTCTTTTGAAACTAAAAACACAGCATTATTACACGGCGTTACTTCAAGCGGAAAAACTGAAATTTACGTTCAATTAATTGAAGAAATTCTAAAACAGAAAAAACAAGTTCTTTATATGCTGCCAGAAATAGCATTAACCACTCAATTAATAAGTAGGTTACAGTATTATTTTGGCGAAAAAGTTTCAGTTTATCATTCAAAATATTCAATAAGTGAACGAGTTGAAGTTTGGAATAATGTATTGGAAAATAAACCAAAAGCTCAAATTATTATCGGTGCGCGGTCCTCACTTTTTCTGCCTTTTTCCAAGCTAGGACTTATTATTGTTGATGAAGAACATGAACCTTCTTTTAAACAATATGCACCCTCTCCAAGGTATAATGGCAGAGATAGTGCTGTAGTACTTGCTAAATTACATGACGCAAAAGTATTGATGGGTTCAGCAACACCTTCATTAGAAAGTTACTACAATGCAAAAAATGGTCGTTATGGATTAATTGCATTAAAAAAACGCTTTGGTAATGTCATGATGCCTGCGATAGAATTGGTGAATATAAAAGAAAAGTATCGTAAAAAATTAATGAATGGTCATTTCAGTGATCGCTTACTAGAAGAAATAAATTTATCTCTAAAAAATAACGAACAAGTTATTTTATTTCAAAATAGAAGGGGCTATTCACCAGTGATAGAGTGCAATACTTGTGGTGTATCTCCACAATGTCCAAATTGTGATGTAAGTTTAACGTACCATCAATATAAAAATCAGTTAAGGTGTCATTATTGTGGTTATAATGTTCCAAAGATGGTGTCGTGTATTGCTTGTGGAAGTGAGACATTAGATCATAAAGGTTTTGGTACAGAACAAATTGAGTTAGAGTTGAAAGAATTATTTCCTGATTCTAGAATTGCTAGAATGGATCAGGATACGACCAAACGGAAACATGCGCATGCTAAAATAATTGAATCTTTAGAACATCAGGAAATAGATATATTGGTTGGTACTCAAATGTTAGCAAAAGGATTAGATTTTAGGCATGTTAGTTTAGTTGGGGTAATGAATGCAGATAATCTATTAAACTTTCCCGATTTTAGGGCTCACGAAAGGAGCTTCCAATTATTACAACAAGTTGCTGGTAGAGCAGGTAGAACTAAAAAAAGAGGAAAAGTAATTATACAGACCTACAATCCATACCATCAAATATTACAACAAGTAAGCACCAATAGTTTTGATGAAATGTACAATCAACAAATGGAAGATAGGTATCAGTTTAAATATCCTCCTTATTATAGGATGATTAAAATTGTAGTAAAAGAGCGTTCTTTTCAAAAAATGGATAAATCATCTATTTGGTTAGCTAAGGCTTTAAAAATAAAGTTAAAAGAAAATGTACTTGGCCCAGAAACTCCTTCTGTAGGTAGAATTCGTAATATGTTTATAACTAATATCTTGATTAAAATTCCGAAGAATCAATCGTTGTTAAAAACTAAAGAATATGTAAATTCAATTATGAGAAACTTCAATTCGATAAAAGAATTTTCGAGCGTTCGAGTAATTATTGATGTAGATAATTATTAACGACTCATAGAAGCTGAAAGGGCTTCAATAAGCTGAGACTTTCTATTTCTACTCAAAGGAAGTTGTTGTTTTTCCAATTCAATAACTTTACTGTTATACCTTAATACTTTATCAAGATTTACGATATAAGATTTATGAATTCTTAAAAACCGATCTTCAGGTAATATAGCTTCAAATGTTTTCATGGTTGAAAGAACAACTAATGAGTCATTTACAGTAACTAATTTTACATAATCTCCTAATGCTTCAATATATTTTAGATCGTTTAAGAATACTTTACGTTTTTTAAGGTTGCTTTTTACAAAAATGAAATCATTTTCATCAAAAGATTCATCGTTTTTCATTTTAAAATTACTAACAGCCTTGTGTACGGCATTTAAAAAACGTTCTTTTGAAATTGGTTTTCGCAAATAATCAACAGCATCATAATCAAATGCTTTAAAAGCATATTTTGTTTTACCAGTAACAAAAATAATTTGTGGTTTTAGAGTAAGATCATCCAATAAAGCAAATCCGGATAGAATCGGCATTTCAATATCTAAAAAAACAAGATCAATTTCTGAAGTTGCCAAACCTATTTTTGCTTCAATCGCATTACTATATTCAGCAATAAGTTCTAAAGAAGGATGGTTTTCTATCAATCTTACGATAGAAAGTCTTTGCAAAGTTGAATCATCAACAATTGCACATTTTAATACTGGGTTGCTCATAAAGTTAGTCTTAAATGAGTACAATGATACTTAAAATGCCGATGAAATGCAAATTTCATTAACTTTAACGATAAAATATTGATTTTTGTTTTTTTTTGTAGGAATAAAATTTACTTATGTAAAGAGGTTTGTTAATAGTAAAAAAAATAGTATTTTTGCACGCTCTTGGGAAGTCCTGAGATAATTATTAATAATTTAAAATAGATTTTTATGAATCATTATGAAACTGTTTTCATCTTAAATCCCGTTTTATCTGAAGAACAGATAAAGGAAACAGTAAAGAAATACGAAGATATTCTTGTTTCTAAAGGTGCTAAGATGATATCCAAAGAAAATTGGGGGCTAAAAAAATTAGCTTACGCAATTCAACACAAAAAAAGTGGTTTTTATCACTTATTTGAGTTTACAATAGCTGGTGAAGCTCTTAACGACTTAGAAATTGAGTTTAGAAGAGATGAACGTATTATGCGTTACCTAACTGTTGCATTAGATAAGCATGCAATCGCTTGGGCTGAAAAAAGAAGAAACCGTAACAAAAAAACCGCATAAGCTATGTCATCTATAGAACAACAAGCAAAAGGAAAGAAAGAGGGAGATATTAGATATTTAACACCTCTTAATATTGAGACTTCTAAGGTTAAGAAATATTGTATGTTTCAAAAATCTGGAATCAAATATGTTGATTATAAAGATTCTGATTTTTTAATGAGGTTTATTAATGAACAAGGTAAAATTTTACCAAGAAGATTAACAGGTACTTCATTAAAATACCAACGTAAAGTTGCTGTAGCTGTAAAGAGAGCTCGTCATATAGCATTAATGCCATACGTAGCAGATTTATTAAAATAAAAAATAGATAGGATATGGAACTTATATTAAAAAAAGACGTTGAAAATCTAGGATTTACTAACGACTTGGTAATTGTAAAAAATGGATATGGTAGGAACTTCCTACTTCCTCAAGGATTAGCTGTTTTAGCTACACCATCTACAAAAAAGATACTAGCAGAAACTTTAAAGCAACGTGCTTTCAAAGAAAAGAAAATAGTTGATGATGCTCAAAAAGAAGCGAATAAACTAAATGGATTAGAAATTAAAATAGCTTCTAAAACTGGAGAAGGTAACAAATTATTTGGATCTGTTTCTAGCGCTAATTTAGTTGCAGCTCTTGAAAATAACGGCGTAACTATTGACAAGAAGTTTATTACCATCGCTGGTGGATTAATTAAGCGTACTGGTCAATATGAAGCTAAAATTCGTTTTCATAGAGATGTTATTGCTAACTTTTCTTTTGAAGTAGTCGGAGAAAAAAAATAGATATTGTTAATTAATAACTAAAAGTTGTTAATATAAAAAACCATTTACTTTCGTAAATGGTTTTTTTATTTTTACTTTCGAATCATAATAACCAATTAATTTATTTATGATGAGACATTACAAAAAATTATTATTTGCTATGTTTTTTTTATTGGGAGCGATAAGTGCTGAGGCACAGGTAACATCTTCTAGTATTAAAGGTTTAGTTTTGGATGAAAGCAATCAGCCCTTTTCTGGAGCAAATATTGTAGCCATTCACACACCTTCAGGCACAAAATCTGGTGCAATTACTAATTTTGAGGGTAGGTATAGCTTACTTAATATGAGGGTAGGCGGACCATATACTGTCACTATAACTTATTTAGGATACGATAGCCAAATTTTTAATAACGTATATCTTGATTTGGGGATCACCTACAATTTAAATGTAGTCTTAACAGAGGATAGCCAACAATTAGATGCAGTAGTTATTACTGGAAGTACTGGTAAAAGCACCTTTGGATCTGATCGAACAGGTCAAGAAACCAATGTAGGTAGAAGAGAATTAACTCGTTTACCATCCATTTCAAGATCTGCTAAAGATTTCACAAGATTAGAGCCTTCTGCGAGTGACGGTTCTTTTGGAGGAAGAAACGATCAGTTTAATAATTACTCACTTGATGGTGCGATTTTCAGCAATCCTTTTGGTTTAGATGCAGCAACGCCCGGAGGGCAGACAGATTCTCAGCCTATATCCTTGGATGCTATAGAACAAATACAAATTTCTACAGCGCCTTATGATGTAAGACAGTCAGGTTTTACGGGCGCCTCAGTAAATGCGGTTACTAAAAGTGGAACAAACGATTTTCATGGTACCGTTTATGGTTTCTACAGAAATCAAGACCTGACCGGTAGTAAAGTTAAAGGTGATGATATATCAGTTCCAAAACTAAAACAATTACAATTCGGTGCCAGTGCTGGTGGTGCAATTGTAAAAAATAAATTATTCTTTTTTGCCAACTTTGAAAAAGACGACAGAGAAGATTTAGCTCAAAATTGGTTACCAAATACAGGTACTGGTTTTATCAATGAATCGAGAGTTTTAGAATCTGATTTAAATGAAGTTAGAGATGCATTATTAAGCGTAGGATATGACCCTGGAGCCTACGAGGGATATACTCATAAAACAGAATCGACTAAGGGAATTTTTAAATTGGATTGGAACATTAATGATAATAACCGTTTAGCTATTATTTATAATTTTTTAGATGCCTCAAAGGAAAAACCTGCTCATCCATCAGCTTTAGGGTTTAGAGGTCCAAGTGCATCCACTTTACAGTTTGAAAATGCAGGCTACCAAATCAATAATAAATTAAATTCCATACAAATGGAGTTGAATTCTAATTTTGAAGGAAATGCTTCTAATAAATTGCAAATAGGCTATAGTTCATTTCATGACTTTAGAAATCCAAAATCAACTCCTGCACCATCTATAACAATTACTAAAGATGGATCAAATTATATTATTGCAGGTCAAGAACCATTTTCAATTCATAATGACCTTAAACAAAAGGTTTTTCAGTTTTCTGATAATTTAAGTTTTGTAAAGGGGAATCATACGGTAACTTTTGGTGTATCCTTTGAAAAGTTTGAATTTGATAATTCTTTTAACTTAGGCGCTTATGGAGCACAAGGTGTATTCTTCCCAACTTCAACTATGGAAGGATTTGGAGAATATGTTTCTTCAGGTGCTTTACAAGAAGCTTTTGATTTTGCAATTGCTCAAAATGCTTCTTTAAATGAAAACGGTGAAGGCAATCCTGGAGGTTGGGCTTTAGCGGAAACAAATGTGGGTCAAATGTCATTTTATACTCAAGATGAATGGGATGTTTCAAATAACTTTAAATTAACCTATGGAATTCGTTTTGATAAACCATTGTATTTTGATACCGCAGAAAAAGCACAAGAAGTAATTGATAATGCTTGTTGTAACGTACCTAGTATTCCTTATGTAAACCCTAACACAGGAGAAACAGTAACTATTGATAATACTCAAATGCCGTCTAATAAAGTATTGCTTTCTCCAAGGTTTGGTTTTAATTATAACCATAAAGGAGAGGATAAACTTCAGCTGCGTGGAGGTTCAGGAGTCTTTACTGGACGTTTGCCATTTGTTTGGATAGGTAATCAGATATCAAGTCCAGAAGTATTTTTCTTGCAAGCAGTAGATCCAGATTTTAAGTTCCCACAAGTTTGGAGAACCAATTTAGGGACCGATTATAGATTTGACGGTGGATTAATTTTAACTGGAGATTTATCGTACACAAAAGACATCAATGCTGCTCATGTTCAAAATTGGGGTTTATTGCCTCCTAGTGGAACTTTAGGTGGTGTGGATAATCGTCCGATTTATACTGCTAATGATCTAATTAATAATGCGTATGTAATGACAAACTCAGATAAAGGAAGTACTTGGAATGCTACTTTAAAAGGTCAAAAAACATTTGGGGAAGGGTATTATGTAATGTTAGCTTATAACTATTTAAATTCACAAGATGTTAATTCTATTGAAGCTGAAATAACAGGGGATGCTTTTGCATTCAATGCAGCATTAGGTAATGTAAATGATGCTGTTCTTGCGAATTCTAAATATGGTGATCAACACAGAGTTATTGGTGTGGCTAGTAAAAAATGGAAATATGGAAATGATAAGTGGGCAACTACAGTTTCTACATTTTTTGAATATGCAAAAGGAGGACGTTTTAATTATACATATGGAGGAGATATCAATGGAGATGGGTCTAATTTAAATGATTTATTATACATTCCAACAAGTGCAGAAATTAACCAAATGGAATTTTCTGGAGCAGGTCAAGGTGAAGCATTTGATGCTTATATTGAACAAGATGATTATTTAAGTGGGCGTAGGGGAGAATATGCAGAACGTTATGGAGCTCTTTCTCCTTGGAGAAGTCGTTGGGATTTAAAAATATTACAAGATTATAATATTAAAATTAACGATAAAAAAACAAATACCATTCAAATAAGTATGGATATGTTAAACGTAGGTAATCTAATTAGTTCTGATTGGGGTCTGATTCAACAACCCAACAATGTACAGCCTATTGGAGTATCTTTAGATGCTGCTACCAGTATGCCAACCTATACTTTTAATCCTGATTTAAAAGAAACATTTGGATATGATTCTAGTTTAGCTTCAAGATGGCAAGTGCAATTTGGATTGCGTTATATATTCTAAATAAATATAAATTTTATACTTAGATTTGTGCCCCTATTTTAGGGGCACTTTTTATGATGAAATACAGTAGACTTACAAAAGAACAATTTGAAGAACTACAAGAAGAATTTATAAACTTCTTGGCAGCACAATCCATTACTGGGAAAGAATGGGACGAAATTAAAAGAGTAAAACCTGAAGTAGCAGAAGAAGAGTTGGACGTTTTTAGCGATCTAATTTGGGAAGGTGTTTTAAATAATGCTTCCTATCTTGAAAATATTTCTGCACAGCAATTATTTCTTTTTAAAGTAGAAGATTCTTTTATGAAATTGATAGTAATTAAAACTACGAATCAGAAAATTGATTTCACTACAGTAGCTGGTTATAAATGGCTTCAAAAGAATTTTGCTTTTGATGAAGTTGAGTTTTTTACTGCTAATAAGGATTTTACAGGAAATAAAAACGAAGATATTTTTTCATTAATAGAACAAGGGGCTATTATATCTAAAGGAGACTTATTTAATTTTTTTAATAAAATTGTAAATTAAACCTAAGCTCTTTCAGTAATTCGACGCCTATTTTATTGATTTTTTTTATACTTTTTTGAGTTTGATTTAATTAATAAGTAGAGTATTCCTAAAATCATTGAAGTCCAAAAACCATAATTTTGAATATTTGGATTTTCAGTGAATTTTGCAATTAAGCATCCGGAAATTATAATTAAACTCATTCCGAACATACCATTCCTAAATACGGTTGCTATTCCTTCAATATTGTATTTTTCTTTTTCTTCTTTTGACATGGTATTATAACCAGCAATTAGAAAATACATTTTTCCGTATTTAATTAAAACTCCAAGAGCTATAAAAAGAATGGCTACGATAATCATTATTTTTTATTTTTAAATTTATTATTTTTAGTTAATTATCATCAAAATGATTTTTTTTAAAAGTCCCATATTTCACCAGCCTTTTCCGTGAAGTAACAACAAAAGTGGCTTATCGAGTCGCTCTTTAGGAATATAGGCATGATACTTACGGTTTGTTCCATTTATAAGTGCCGTTTGTTTTAAAATAAGACTTTTTTCAATATTCTTTGGTAAGTTCTCCATTTTATTGCAGGAACCTAAAATTAGAACAAGACTCATAAAAACAATTTTAATCATAGTTGTTTTTTTATTGGGCACTTCGCTTAGTATACTAAGTGCAACTTTATTTAGGGTATTAGGAATTTATATACAATGTTGGTATTAGTTATAAATCATAAACTTCATTAATTCTCCCAATATTAAACCCTTGATTTAAAACATTTTTAGCTTCGTTATTATTTAAGTCAATTAAAGGGTTTGTATGATTAAAATGAATAAATATTACTTTTTTTCTTTCTATAGAATCAAGTGTTTTAAACATTTCAAGGCTTTCAATTACAAAAGGATGTGGGATTTGAGAAATATCGCGATTATTTATTTCTTTTCCACTATAAAATGTAGCATCTAAAAAGGCATAATCTACTTTCTTAATTTCTTCTACAATACTTTTATTCCACTTATTCCATTTGTCAATATCTGGTATGAATAATGCAGTTTTATTAGGCCCTTTAATTCTATAGCCAACCGTTTCAGTATATTCATCTCGATGCGGCACTAAAAAAGGAGTAACCATTAAATTTGGTGTAAGAGAAATTGATTGTTCCTTTTCAATTTGAGTCAGTGAAATATTTTTATTTGTAACGAGCTGACTCCAGGGACCATTTGTTTCTAAATATTTTTTCATTCTAGGCATAGCAAATATATTAATATTTTTTGCATTTGCAGCTTCTTTTCCTAAATACATTAACCCTGTATAATGGCCAATATGAGCGTGGGTTAAGAATATTCCATCGACCATTTCATTCTTGTTTTGAATAGCATCTTTTAATAGCGCCTTCATTTGTTTTGCTATATCAGGAGTTGCTTCAAATAAATATTTTTTACTGTAGTTATTATCAATTAAACCCAATGCAACAACTTGTCTATCCTTATCAGAATAGCTAAATAAGTCTTTACAACATACTTTTTTACAGGCTATATGGGGAAATCCAGCATCTTGAATAGTTCCAAGGATAATTAAGGATGTACTCTTTTTATGTAGTATCTGATTGGTCTTGATTTTATATGTTTTCTCAGGTAATTGGTTATTTACACAAGAATAAATAATAATGACTACTAGAAATATATAATAATGTTTCATTTTTTATCTACAATGTTATTCATACCTCAAACTTTCGATAGGATCAAGTTTAGAGGCTTTCATAGCTGGATAAAAACCTGCAATAATTGCTACAACAAATGTGATAATTGTTGCCCAAATCATTGGGATCCATGGCAAAGAGAATTCAGATTCAAAAAAGGAAGAAAAAGCCAATCCTGTTAAAACTCCCAATATAATTCCTAAAACACTACCTATTTGACCAATCACAATAGTTTCGATAAAAAACTGAGTTGATATGGTAGCGTTTTTTGCGCCTAGTGCTTTACGAACTCCAATTTCTCTAGTTCTCTCAGTTACAGAGACTAACATGATATTCATTAATGCGATCGAAGAACCTAAAATGGTAATAATACTAATAATCCAAGCAGCAACCTCTAAGTACCCGGTGATACTGGCAATTCTATTAATTAAATCATCGCTCCTTTCTATTCCAAAATTATCCTTTTCTATTGGACTTAGTCTTCTGATGTTTCGAAAAGTAACTATGGCCTCGTCTTGTGCAGCATTTAATAACTCTTTTTCCTTTACCATGATACTAATGGTATAATTGATATTAGGCTCCGTAAAAATACCTCTGGCAACCTGAATTGGAATTAGAATTCTTAAATCTTGATTGTTTCCAAATGTAGATCCTTTAGTCTCTAGAACACCAACCACTTTAAATTTCACACCTCTAATGCTAATGGTTTTACCGATGGGATTATCGTTTAAAAATAAGCTCTTTAAAAAGTCCGAACCGATAATACAGACTTTGTTATTATTCTGAATATCAAAAATGGTAAAGTTTCTTCCGTTTTCTATTTCAGTTCCTGTATTTTCAAGATAAAACTCATTGATTCCAAAAACCTGAACCTCAGGATCTGTTTTTTCGCTTTCAAATTTAACTTCTGCTGCTCTAGTTCCAACAAATGACAAAGAGGTTTGAGTAGTTGGATATTCGTAAATAGCTAAAAATTCCCTAATATTTTGATAACTAATAATTGGATTTACCTTTTTTCTTTCCCTGCCACCTCGTTGTATATTAAAATCGTAACGTTGTATGTTAAAAGTATTTGAGCCCATAGAAGCAAAACTTCCTGAAATTGAATTTTCCATTGCTTTTACGGCACTTAGAATGCCTACTAAAGACCAAATGCCAATACCGATAATAACAACCGTTAAGATGGTTCTTAATAATTGAGTTTTAATTGAATTAAAGGCAATTAATACATTAACTCTAAAAAGGGAAAACATAAAAAGGATTTTATTTTATCGGTTAGACTAAAATTGGACTATAAAGTTACCATTATTTTGAAATATCTTTATCATTTAAATTTGAAATTAGGATATTTGCAAAACTATACATAAAAATAAAGAAACTAAATACTATCAACGTGGCACAAAAACCATCCATACCAAAAGGAACTAGAGATTTTTCATCTCAAGAAGTATCCAAAAGAAACTATATCATGAGTATGATGAGAGCTAGTTTTAAAACTTATGGGTACCAGCCTATAGAAACTCCATCATTTGAAAAAAGTGAAACCTTAATGGGTAAATATGGAGAAGAGGGAGATCGATTGATTTTTAAAATTTTGAATAGTGGTGATTATTTAAAAAAAGTAGATGATAAATTATTATCAGAAAAAAACAGTTCAAAGATTACGTCAACTATTTCAGAAAAAGCATTGAGGTATGATCTTACGGTGCCTTTTGCTAGGTATGTGGTACAAAACCAAAACGATATCATATTTCCTTTTAAACGGTATCAAATTCAACCAGTATGGCGTGCAGATCGTCCGCAAAAAGGACGGTTTAGAGAGTTTTATCAATGTGATGCAGATGTGGTAGGATCTACTTCTTTGTGGCAAGAAGTTGAACTCATTCAGTTATACGATGATGTATTTAAGCAGCTAAACTTAAAAGGTGTTACCATTAAATTAAACAATCGTAAGATTTTAAGTGGTATTGCTGAAGTAATTGGTGCAGAAGATAAATTAATAGATTTTACAGTTGCTTTAGATAAGTTGGATAAAATAGGTAAAGAGGGGGTTAAAACTGAAATGTTGAGCAAAGGTATTTCTCCAGAAGCATTGGATAAATTAAACCCATTATTTAGTTTAAACGGAACGACTTCAGAAAAACTTTCAGAATTAAAGAAAATACTTTCTTCTTCAGAAACGGGTTTAAAAGGAATTGAAGAATTAAAATTTATCACCTATGCTTTTGAAACACTTTCGTTAAAATCAACACAATTAGAGATTGATGTTACCCTTGCAAGAGGCCTTAATTATTATACGGGAGCTATTTTTGAAGTATCACCACCAGAAGGAGTGAATATGGGAAGTATTGGTGGTGGTGGTCGTTATGATGATTTAACAGGAATTTTTGGATTAAAAAACACGAGTGGTGTTGGTATTTCATTTGGACTGGATAGAATATATCTAGTCTTAGAAGAACTAAACCTTTTCCCTGAAACTGTTCTAACTACTACAAAAGTATTATTTATTAATTTTGGTGATACAGAATCGTTATATGCTTTGCAAGCCATTTCTAAATTAAGAGCAAATGGGATCGCTAGTGAATTATATCCAGATCTAGTTAAGATGGGAAAACAGATGAGTTATGCAGATAAAAGAAACATACCATTTGTAATTTTAGCAGGTGATAAAGAAATAGAAACTCAGTCTTATACGCTAAAAAGTATGTTAAGTGGAGATCAATCAAACTATACTTTAGATCAACTGATATCATTTTTTAAATAAGTTATTATACATTGTAAAAGATATAAGCTCAAAAACGCTAACTCCATCACATCGTTATGAAAAACACATTTAGATTATTATTTATTTTTTTTACGTTTGTTTTTTCTACACACGTTTTCGCACAAGATAAAAAGCCTAAAGTCGCTTTAGTTTTAAGTGGAGGAGGAGCAAAAGGTATTGCGCATATTCCTGTTTTACAAGCTTTAGATTCTTTAGGGATTGTTCCAGATCTTATAATTGGAACTAGTATGGGAAGTGTAGTTGGAGGCCTTTATGCCATGGGATACTCTGGCGATAGTATTGCAAATATTGCTAATAATGCAAATTGGAACAATTTGTTAACTGGAGATATTCCATTGACTAAAGTTAGTGCTGAAGAAAAGGGTGAATTTAAAAAGTATTTAATTGAATTGGACATAGTTAACTGGTCTCCTAAACTAAAATCTTCGCTATTAAGAGATCAAAATCTCCGTGAATTTTTGAGTCTATTAACCTTTCCAGTTTACAATATTAATAATTTTGATGACTTATCCATTCCATTTCGAGCAATGACAACAGATATTGTAAATGGAAAAGAAGTCATTTTAGATAAAGGGTCTTTAAGCTTTGCAATGCGCGCTAGTATGTCAGTGCCAAGTGTATTTCAGCCGGTAGTTTATAAAAACACATTATTGGTAGACGGAGGTATACTTAATAATTTTCCTACTGATGTTGCAAAAGCAATGGGAGCAGATATTATTATAGGTAGTACAGTAGGAGATGGTATGCTACCGAAAAATAAATTGGATAATATGACTGCTTTATTAGTTCAGTCAAGTATGCTATCAAGTAATTTAAAGGTTAAAAAGAATAAAGAGATCTGTGACATTCTTATAGATCATGTACCTTATCTTGAATATTCTACAGGAGATTTTAATAAAAGTAAAGAAATATTTAAAGAGGGAGAATTTGCTACTAACAATAATTTGTCTGCTTTAGTTAAGTTGTCTAAAAAGTTAAAAAAATATAAACAAAAAGTTCATAAAGTACCCTATGCAAAAAAGAAAGTTCTATTAGATACTATTATTTTTAAAGATATAAGTAAAGGAAATTACGAAGTAGCTAAAGAAAGAACCGAAATTGAATCTCATAAAGAATATAGTGCTAAGGAACTAATAGCAGGTGTTAACAGAGCTATAGGAACAAGAATGTTTTCAAAAATCACCTATGAATCATATGTAGACGGTGACCAACTAGGATTGCAGTTAAATTTTTTCGAGTATTCTAAAAATCAACTGAAAGGATCATTTCACTACGATACGTATCGGGGCGGTGGAATAGTTGTTAATTATACAGGAAGAAATATATTGGGTAAAGCCTCCAGAATACTTGTTAGTCTTGATATAGCTGAACAACCAAGAGCTAGATTACAATATCAAAAAATATTTGGAAAACATAAAACTTGGTGGTGGCGATCAGAGGCAACAGGCGAGCTTTTAATTCAAGAAGTATTTGAAAATGGAATTAAAATAGAAAATATAAAGCAAAATTATTTTCAATTTAACAATCAAATAAATAAAAACATTAATTCTTTATATAGTTATGTAGGAATTGGAATTGATTATGAGATTACCAATTTAAAACCAGAATTTGATCCAAATTTGGTTAATAATTTTTTTGGTCTAAAAAAGTATAATTTTAATACTATTGAAATTAATGCAAATTACACCTATAACAGTTTAAATAAAGTGCTTTTTCCAACAAAAGGAACTTACGTTAAAGGCTCGGTAAGCAGGTCTATACATAACGCTGTTTATTTAGAACCAATAGATGAAAACAGCTCTTCAATAGATGGGTTTACCAATAGTTTTTCAAAACTTAATTTAAGTTTTGAGAAAAGAGTTGTGTTTGCAAAAAAAATTACGGGAATTTTAAAAGGAACTACCAATTTTATTTTTGAAGATACCCTTAAATCCAATGAGATTTCATTTAATGAATACGGTTATGCAGGAAAATATTCTCTAGGTGGATATATTCCTAATAATCGCAGTAGAAGCTATTTGTTTGCAGGATTACATGAAGATGAGCTTACCGTTAATCAATTCATGAAAATAACATTAGCCCTACAATTAAATCCAATCAATAAACTATATGTCGTTCCCCATGTCAATATCGCTTCTGTTGGATTTACCACTTTTGACGATTATATAGAAGATGCTTTTTCTCCAAAAGGAGACTGGGAAGATAAAATGGAAACCAGTATGCTAATGTCTGCAGGAGCTACCTTTTCATATAATTCTTTATTAGGCCCTGTTAATTTTGATATATCTTATCTTAATGGTGTTGATAAACTTAGACTTTTTTTTAGTGTAGGCTTATTATTTAATGCATCCAACTAATTATTATAACATGCCTAAAAAAAGTAAAAAAGGAATGTTATTACCACCTGCAATAGGTTATTCTTTTAAAATAGTTCTAGACTTGATTAGAAAGAATAAAATTCAACTTAAGTATGTTCCGAAGTTAATAGCTATAGTTATTGTGAATCTGATAAACTATCCTTTTAGAAGCTATGAACGTTTATTTATTAATCCCAACTATTATAAAAAAACAATTGATCATTCTCCAGTTTTCATAATAGGGCATTGGAGAAGTGGTACTACTCATCTTCATAATTTGCTTTGTCAAGATGATCAAATGGCTTTTGTCACTACCTATCAAAGTGTATTTCCAGATACTTTATTCAATAAATTTGGACGATTTTTATTTAGGGGTTTTTCTACCCTTTTAATTCCTGGAACTCGAAAAGGTGATAATGTAACGCTAGGAGCATCACTTCCTCAAGAAGAAGAATTTGCATTAGGGGATAAAACTCCACTATGTTTTTATTTTTTCTGGATGTTTCCTACCAATATGATTCAATATTATAATGATTTTATTAGGTTTAATAATATTGATCTTATTCAACTAGATAGATGGAAAGCAGATTATAAGTTACTTATAAAGAAAGCTATAAAAAATACAAATAAGAAGCGTTATCTTTCTAAAAATCCTCCAAATACTGGACGTGTTAAGATTTTATTAGAAATGTTTCCCGACGCAAAGTTTATTCATATACATAGAAACCCGATAGAAGTATTCTTATCTACTCAAAATTTTTATAAAAAAATGTTGCCACCATTGCAGTTACAAAGTATTAGTTCTGAAGAAATTGATTTAAAAATACAGGATATTTACAAAAAAATAATGAATGATTTTATTCAGCAAAAAGAATCAATACCGAAGGGGAATCTTATTGAAATTTCATACAATGAATTGGAAAAAAATCCAATTAATACTTTAAATGAAATATACACAACATTGAATATTGATAATTACGATATCGCTTTGAATAACTTTGAAACGTATGTTGATAAATTAAAAAGTTACAAAAAGAATCGGCACAAAATTAAAAAGAATCAATTGGATATATTAATAAAAGAATGGGGTTTTATTATGGAAAAGTATAACTATTCGATTATTCGATTCCAACAGGTATAGAAATAGTAGATTAATTTCACATGAAAAATATAGTAGTTTTAATATTTTTTTTAGTAGTTCAAAATTCATATTTGTTCTCTCAAGCAGAATGGGTTTTAAATAGAAATACTGATGGGATAAAAGTTTATTCAAAAGATTTAGAGGGTTATCAATTTAAATCCTTCAAAGCAATTACTACAATTAATGGATCTATTCATGATTTTGTTTTTACCCTTGCAGATATAGCTAATTTTCCAAAATGGGGACATCAAATTAAATCTGCTACAATATTAGAAAAAACAGGAGATACCCTACAAATATATTATTCCATAGCAAAAGCTCCATTTCCTTATAAAGATAGAGATGGTATATATCTCAATCGCTTTAAATGGGATTCAGATGCCAAAACTTTGACAGTAGAAATTGAAGTACTTAATGACTATTTAGAACCTAATGAAAAATACATTAGGGTAAAAGGATATGGTTATTGGAAAACAGTAGTAGTATCAGAAAACAAAATGGAAGTAACTTTTTCAATGCAAATAGATCCTGGAGGAAGTATTCCTTCTTGGCTTGCAAACTTGTTTGTAGACGGAACTCCTTTTAATACCTTATTAAACTTAAAGAATACCATAGAAGCTAACAAAGAAAATAATTTTAAATTTGACTTTATTGATTAACTATTGTTTTAAATTTTCTACGGTAAAAATCTCATCATCTAAACCCTGGTCAAATTTTACATCTGTCAATAAAATAGAAGTTGAATGTTTTTTTAAAACACTAGTCATAATGACTTCTTTCGCATACCAATAGTTATTTTTCTTTTTATAGGTATAAGTTGCTAACTTGAAATAATTATTACTTTTATTAAAAAATTCCATTTTAATTGGATAGTAATTAGTTTTATCCATTGTTAAAATAATTTTCGAGTACTTTGTTTTTTTAGATTTTGGTGTCAATTCTAATGTGTAAAAATCAGGATCATTAGCGTTAATTATGATAGGATCATACCTGTCACTATATGGAATACCACTCATATCTTCTTGTGAAAAATCGGTTCCTGTAAATGCTTGGCTTTTACTTAGTAAAGAAATTCTAATTGCTTTTCCAAATGCAGGCATGTATAACCATATTAAATCATCTGGAAGTGATAATGTAGCGATTCCCGCTTGTTTTTCTGGTTTTGTATATCTATATAATTTTTTGAATTTCCCTTTTTGCTTTAGAGAAGCTTCTCTTTTTTTTTCTTTGCCAGATTTATCTGTTATCAACATTAAAACCGAAGCTTCTTTATCTTTAGGTGCAGCGATTAAGAGGTCCATATTTTGTAATAATACTTTAGCGCTTTGAGCTTGTAATGAACTGAAATTGAATAGGATAATTAGACTGCATATTGTTAGACACTTAATATTCATCTTGTATATTGTTTTTAGATTTATTTCTGTTCATTAATATTAATATGGAAGGAAGTAACGTTAAAGCACCTAGACAAGAACTAACCATGCTAAGTGCAATAAGTAGCCCAAAATATTGTAAAGGAACCATTTCAGAAAAAACTAAAATTAAGAATCCTGCAGAAACTGAAATTACATTGATAATTATTGCATTTCCACTAATTAAAATTGATTCTTGAATTGAAGCATAAAGATCTTGACTTTTTTTGTAGGATTGATTAAAATGTGAAATGATGTGAATGGAATAATCTATTCCTATTCCGAGTGCAACACTAGCAACTAATACAGTTGCAATATTTAAAGAGATCCCAGTCAAGCCCATAAAACCAAATAGTAAGACAATGGTCGCTATAATTGGTATGGAAGCATAAAGACCACTAATCCAAGAACGCAATATGATGCCTACTAAAATGATAACAAAAAGTATCGCAATTAAGATACTTCCTATTTGACTATTTATTAAACTTTGATCCATTGTGATATCAACAAATGGCATTCCTGTAATTTCAATTTCACAATCTTCAGAAGAATTAGCAGCTATAAATTTCCTCATGTATTTTGCAAATTCTTTTTTTGATTCATTATCGGGAGATTTAAATTTAGAGATGATAATCCCTTCCGTTAAATCTTCATTTACAAAACGATTTAATACTTCATTCCCTTCTAGTAAAAACCACAATTGTTCTATCTGTTCACTCTTATTTGGAATTTCTCTAGTATTCGTAATATTCAAATTAATTTCAGCAATCAATTTTGCAATAGACATTGAAGTATATACATTTGAGCTTTTCTCCATATATTCAGAAGTCTGAATCATGGTCTTTAAAACCTTTGGGCTTTGCATATTCCCTTTAAAATGAACAAATATTGGTTTGGTGCCTCCAAACTTTTCAATCATAATATTTTCGGCCAATCGTGTTGGATTATTCTTTTTAAAATACTCTTGAATGTCAACACTTCTCTTAATTGAAGACATTCCGACAATACTTATTGCAATTAATACCATCCAAATTGTCAATATAGTTTTAGGTCTTTTAATTAATATAGCATTGATAGGTTTAAGAAAATAATTAGTTAGGAAGGAATGTTCCCTTTGCTTAATTGTTTTTCTTCTTTTATAATTTACAGCTTCTAAAATAGCAGGGACGAAGAATATGGATAATAGCGACGCAAATAGGGTGCCTAACGCTGTAAAGATTCCAAAATCAACTATCATATTAAGATAGGCTCCAAATATGAAAGAAACAAAGCCAATGATCGTTGTGAGTGCTGCTAAAATTAGCGGTATTAAAACAAAAGCAAGAGCCGTAGCAATTACATCTGTTTCCTTTGATTGACTTACTTTATTAATTCTATTGATCACGTGGATGGTATAAGCGCTTCCAATCGCCAATAATATAATAGGTATATTATTTGAAATCATAGACATTTTAATATCGAGAAAAGCCATGCTGCCCAAACTCCAAACTATAGATATAATGGCAATTAAAAGAGGTAATAATACACCGCTTATCGATCTAAAGCTTAAGAATAAAATGAATGCAATTATTAAAAAAGCAAGGGGTAATAAATTGGTTAAATCATCCCTCATTAAATCTGAAATATAGGTTAGTAACATTGGGGAACCAATATAGTAAAGCTTCTCAGGTAAGTTTAACGCTGCTGTTTTTCGAATTACGTTTTTAGCTATCGCATTGACATCAGATTTATTATCTAAATTAAAAATGATTAATGTAGAAGTTTCATCTTCAGAGACAATGGAACCTTTATACATTTCATTATTTAAAATATTATTTCTTAAAATTTGAAAATCTTTAGGACTTTCAGGCATTTCATATTCATCTACTAATTTTCCAATTTCAATTCCATAATCACCTCCCTTGATATTTATAATATTAGTAAGGCTAGAAACAGTTGTAATTCCATCGATGTTAGTTAAAGTATCTGTAAGTAATTGAATATGTTTTAGTACAGAGGTCTGGTAAATATTATCCGTTTCAAGGATAATAACTCCCATATTATTTCCTCCAAAATTCTTTCCTATTTTTTTTAATAACCTGGCATCTGGATCCTCATCCGGTAAAGACCTTAAAATATCAGCATCTATTTTCAGACTTCTTATTTCATTTCCAAAGAAAAGGGTCCCTATTAAAACCAATGAGATGATCAGCCACTTTTTAGCTACGATTCCTTTAGAAAAATTTACGAAGTTCAAATTTTTTGTTTTTGAAGTAAATTATAGTGATGTATCCAATTGCTAATTTACTCTTTTTTAATTTTATTACCATAATTTAGGCAGCAGTGCTTTCCTTTTTGTGGGATAATCTTTAAAATGACTTTTATACCATTTATGATGTCCCGCTACTCTTGGTAATAAATTAGCAGCTGTCCATATTAAAAAAGTAGTTGCTGGGAAGTTCCAAGCCATTAATGCAAAACCAATCCATTGTATGATTTCACCAAAATAATTTGGGCATGAGATATATCTAAAAAGAAAACCTCTTGGAATTTTATAACCTATTTCATTTGGTTTTCTAAGGTTAATAAGAATGGTATCGCTAATTTGATTTATTAAAAAACCACCAATAAAAAGTAGGATTCCTAAATAAAAATTCCAGTTTTGAAAAGAAGATAGACCGTAGTGTTCTAAATTGGACAGAAAATATCCATTTAGCCCGGCATTAATAAAATTAAAAGCTATTGCAGAGAATACAATAGTAATGGGAATTTTTTTTCTTTTAGTCCTAATTCTAAACGGGTATATAAAAGTTCTATTAAAATAATGAACCAGCCAGAGGATACTTAACATAGCAGCATATTTACTTTGATCGGAACTTAAATAAAAATAGAGTATGATTAAGAACGAAGGAATTTCCATAAGAACCCAGCCTAAATTATTTGAAATTTCTGTTCCCCAACCTTTTCTTAAATGCCTTCCATAGGGAGCTCTTACAAATTGCAATAAAATAAATGAAGAGATTCCAACTAGAGACCAGATGCTACAGATTAAATTAAATGTTTCTAAACTCATGGGTTTTGTTTTTTTCTATACCAAATAAGTAAGTCTAGTATGGTTTCAGTGGCCGGTCTAATCGAATGATTTAAGGCTGTTTTTGCTTTGAGAAAATTCATTTGTTTAGGAGCCAATTTTAAGGTGATTAAACTTTCATTACTAATTGGCCAATTTAAATAAAATATTTTTTTAGTAACTTTTATTACTGGTAATAGAGTGATTAGAATGGGTAGTGGAATACTTATAAAGTATCTTTTTGGGTTTGCAATTTTTGCAATTTGTTTGATGGTTAAATAATTACCTCCAACTAAATAGATTTCTCCTTGTTTACCTAAACTAAGACTATTAATAATGGTTTTTGACAAATCCCTAACATCTACTAAATTATATCCTCCTGTGGTTATAAATGGCATTTTATAATTAGCCATGTCTATTATTGATTGCCCAAAATGTGAGGGTTTATGGTCTGGTGGACCAATAATTGCAGTTGGCCTTATTATAAAAGCTGCTAAGCTAAATTTTTCAATTGCTTGCAATACTTTTTTTTCAGCAGTTGCCTTTGTCCAGTCATACAGAAAATGTTTTTTTGTTTTATAAGGGCTATTTTCGGTATACACTTCATCCTTTTTAGTTTCAATAACTGCAGCACAAGAGCTTATATATATCATTTTAACTTTTTGATTTACACATGCATCAATTAAATTTTCAGTACCTTTTACATTGATATCGTAAACAAGACTTTCATCTTTATCACCAATGGAAATAATACCAGCGGCATGAATTAATACCGAAGTATTATTAAGCAATTTTTTTAAGGTCGCTGGTTTTGATATATCTCCCTTAATCCAATTTAAATTAGGATGAATTATAGCAGTTTGACTATGGTAAGAGAGCGCGTTTACAACATAGTTTTTTTGAAGAAGCATTGCGATCAAACAACTTCCTAAATGACCGGTACCTCCGGTGATGCTTATAAATTTCTCTTTATCCATTTTATTGAAAAATAATTGGAAAGATACTCAATTTGTTGAACTATTATACTTACTTAAAATAAGGAGTTATTTTATCAAAACGAATTTCTTTAAAATCTGAAATTATTTTAGTGGCCTCTTTATATACTTGATTTTTTGAATGAGGACTTTTAAAAGCCACACAAAAGATACCTGCAGCTGCAGCTGCTTTAATACCATTGGTAGAGTCTTCAATAACCAAACATTCATTTTTTAAATGCCCTGAAGCGATAGCGGCTTTTATAAATATCTCTGGATGAGGTTTAGACGCTTTTAAATCTGCCCCACTAAGTTTCGCTATAAAATAGTTATTTAGTCCAAACCTGTTAAAAACATTATTAATCGTAGCCATAGAAGCTGAAGATGCTAGTACCAGCGTTATACCGTTTTTATGATAATCTTTAATTAAATCTAAAACACCATCAATTAGAGCTAAGCTTTTATCATTAAAAAACAGTTCCTTAAAAAAATTTCTTTTGAGCAGAACTAAGGTTTCTGATGATTGAGATAAATTAAAAAGGTTGCAAAGTTGTTTGCATATATTGCTAGTAGATTGTCCTGTAAATGATTCATACAATGTACCTGAAACAGTAATATTTACTGCATCAAACATTTTATAATATGCTTTACAATGTAGCGGCTCGGTGTCTACAATGACCCCATCCATATCAAATAAAACGGCTTTTAACATAGCTTTTATTTACAAATATACACGATGATTTAACCAATCGAATACTAAGTTATTGATTAGTTTTATTTGAAACCGATTGATTTGCGATTTTAATAATTTGCTTCAGCTTTTCTTTGCGAGTATCTTCTTCTTTTCGTAATTTATTTTTTTTGAGATTGATAAGTTTTGTGTGCTTTGCTTTATTTCGAGTGTTTTTTTCCTTTCCTTTTTTGGCCATAAGTTTCACAAAAATAGAGAATTAATAAAATAGGTTTATGAATGTGTATTAATTTATTATAATTATTTATTTGTTTAATGAAATGTTATTATAATTAAACAGTTTTTTTGTATCTTTATAAGATGAATTTTGTTTAAAAAAAAAGGCTAGATGTAAGTATTTTTTGAAAACAAATTTTTCTAATTTTATACAAAAATAAATAAGTTTTTAAAACACATATAGTTTAACATGACAGAAAAATTGCAATTTACGATGCGGGAATTAGATCGCATTATAGAAATGGCTTGGGAAGACCGAACTACTTTTGAGGCTATACTGCTCCAATTTGGATTGCCAGAAAATGAAGTCATTAAGCTAATGCGTAGAAACTTAAAAGAATCTAGTTTTAAACGTTGGCGTAAACGTGTTAATAGTGGTGTAAGTAAAAAACATTTAAAAAAACGAAATCCAGCAATTAGTCGCTTTAAATGTTCTCGGCAAAAAGCCATATCTGGTAATAAAATAAGCAAGCGTTAAATGGAATTATTTGAAACCCAATCTTCCCTTTTTCCAACTAAATATTCTGAAATACTTCAGCGTGTTCGCCTTATTGACCCTATTAAGTATAGTTCGACACGAAATTACATCAATGGTTCGGTCAGCCATTTATCACCTTATATTTCAAGGGGAATTATTTCTACAAAATTTATTCTATCCGAAATTTTAAATCGTGGATATAAACCTGGTCAGGTTGAAAAATTCATACAAGAATTAGCTTGGAGAGACTACTGGCAACAGGTTTGGGTTTCAAAAGGTGATGGTATAAATGAAGACATTAAAAATAAGCAAGCACCCATTACTAACACCTGTATTTCAAAAGCTATCATTGAAGCCAATACTGGTATTCAAGCAATAGATCAAAGCATTCAAAATTTTTATAAAACAGGCTATTTACACAATCACCTAAGGATGTATATCGCTTCAATAGCTTGTAATATAGCGCACAGTCACTGGAAAACTCCAGGGCAATGGATGTATTATTACTTATTAGATGCAGATTGGGCTAGTAATGCCTTGAGTTGGCAATGGGTTGCAGGAGCAAATGCAAATAAGAAATATGTTGCGAATCAAGACAATATCAATAAGTATTGTAATACCCAACAAAAAAATACCTTTTTAGATATTTCATATGAGGCTTTTAATTCCTTAGAAGTCCCTGATATTTTAAAAGAGACTTCACTGCTAATTTTAAAGACTCCTTTGCCAAGTCAGGGTTCAATTATTATAGATAAAAAGCTACCCACTTATATTTATAATTTTTACAATTTAGACCCACTTTGGAACAAAGAATCTACTGTTAATAGGGTTCTTTTACTAGAGCCTTCGCATTTTGAGCAATATCCCGTATCTAAAAAAACAATTGATTTTATCCTTAAATTTTCCCAAGAAAATATTGATAATATTCAAATATATGTTGGAGAATTTAAAGATTTCACTTCCGATTATACCTCCAAAAATATTTTTTATAAAGAACATCCTTTAAATAAAAATTATAGGGGTATTGAGCTACCCAGAGATTGGATGTTTACTGTACAAGGATATTTTCCCTCTTTCTTTTCTTTTTGGAAAAAATGTAAAAAAGAATTAGTCTATTGAGAAGTCAAGCTATTAATATTGTTTGGTTAAAACGCGATGTGCGATCGCAAGATCATCAACCGCTGTTAGCGGCTGAGCAAGCTGGTATTCCATACCGCATAATATACTTATTTGAGCCTGAGCTTATTGCATATCCAGATACCAGTCCAAGACATTTGCAATTTGTGTATCACTCTATTATGGCTTTAAATAATACGTTAGCAACTTTTAATAGATCGGTAGAGATTTTCTATGGGGAAGCCATTGCTATATTTGAATATTTAAAGCAAAATTTCACTATAAGAAATATTTTTAGTTATCGTGAAAGTGGAACTCAAAGTACATGGAAGCGTGATAAAAAAGCAGCGTTTTTTTTTATAAAACATCGCATTATTTGGAAACAATATCAAAGAGATGGGATTCTTCGCGGTATTAAAAATAGAGATGATTGGAATAGAAAGTGGCATGCAACAATGCACTCCCCTATAGTTCATAATAGCTATACATTATCTAAAGAGGTGAAGCTGTCACATCCTTTTTTATTGCCCAATGCATTAGTGATAAAATTAAAAGAATACCCTAAAGTATATCAACCCGCTGGAGAAAATAATGCTTGGCGGTATTTAAAATCATTTGCCGCAAAAAGAGGTTTTAATTATCAAAAGCATATTTCCAAGCCTTCAGAAAGTAGATTGGGCTGCAGCAGATTATCTCCCTATTTAGCTTGGGGTAATATGAGTATTAAGCAAGCATTTCAATTTGTTGGGACCCATCCAAACGGAACAAAAAATAGCAGGGCTTTTTCTGCCATGCTAACTAGATTACACTGGCATTGCCATTTTATCCAAAAATTTGAAGTAGAATGCAGTTATGAAACCCATTGTATTAATAGCGGGTATGAGTTATTGCCACATAAAAAAAATGAAGCTTATATTAAAGCCTGGAAAACAGGAACAACTGGCTATCCTTTAATCGATGCTTGTATGCGTGCGGTTGAACAAACTGGATGGATTAATTTTAGAATGCGTGCCATGGTAGTTTCCTTTTTTACTATGAATTTAGATCAAGATTGGCGTGATGGCACCTACCATTTGGCACGACAGTTTTTAGACTATGAGCCGGGTATTCATTATCCTCAGTTTCAGATGCAAGCTGGGACTACTGGTATTAATACCGTACGTTTATATAATCCTGTGAAAAACTCTCAAGAGCACGATCCAGATGGTATATTTATTAAAAAATGGATTCCAGAACTTGCCAATGTTCCAAATAACCATATACATGAGCCATGGAAAATGACCAATATGGAACAGATTTTTTGTGGGCTTACTATTGGGGAGGATTATCCGCTTCCTATTTTAGAATTACAAGAAAGTGCACGAATTGCTAGAGATAAAATTTGGGGACATAAAAAGCATCCCGCGGTGCAAAAAGATAAAAAACGATTATTAAACACACACGTAAATAGAAGACATAATGATTTACACTAGCGAACAGATCAAAAAACTTGACAAAATTACAAGGTTAAAGATCATTAATTCCGTTACCGGTATAAAGCCTGGAAACCTAATCGGTACTATTGATAATAAAGGACAAACCAACTTGGCTATATTTAGTTCGGTAGTCCATTTAGGCAGTAATCCTCCGCTATTGGGTTTTATTTCAAGACCTAAAGGAAAAGAATTTGGTCATACTTACCGAAATATTCAGGAAAACGGGCAGTATACGATTAACCATATTCATCCAGAATTTATAAAAAATGCTCATTACACCTCTGCAAAATTTGATGCTGCAGTTTCAGAGTTTGATTATTGTAACCTTTCGGAAGAATACCTTAAAGATTTTAAAGCCCCATTTTTAAAAGAAAGCACTTTTAAAATGGGAATGTGCTTTAAAGAAGCAATAGATATTAAGTGCAATGGAACTATTTTAGTGATAGGCGAAATTGAATATTTACTAATTCCAGATACCGCCATTGAAAATAATGAAGTAGATTTAGAGCTTTCTGATAGTATTGGAATTTCGGGTTTAAACACTTATTATTCATTAAAAAAAATAGAAAGCTATCCTTATGCTGCAGTAAGTGAAGTACCAGAATTTTAGAAATGAAAAAACAACACCTACCTCAAAAAATATGTTTGGTCTGTGATCGTCCTTTTAACTGGCGTAAAAAATGGAAAAAAACATGGAACGAGGTTAAATATTGTAGCGAAGGTTGCAGAAAGAACAAATGAAAAGTATCCACTTAATATTTCCACATCAACTATTTCAAGAATCTCCACTTTTTGAAATAAATGCCCCTATATATATTGTTGAAGAATATTTATTCTTTAAACAGTATCCATTTCATAAACAAAAAATAGCTTTTCATAGAGCAACTATGAAGTGCTATGCAGATTTTATTCGGGAAACTAAAAGTCTCGAAGTTTTTTATGTGGAATCGATTGAAGAAATTTCGGATGTAAGAATACTTATACCCGAATTAAAGCGTCAAGGTATTGGACACATACATTATATAGATCCCACAGATTATTTACTTCAAAAAAGATTAAATACAAGTATTCGCGAAAGTGGAATGACTTTTACGGAACACAATTCGCCTTCCTTTTTAAATACTAAGGAAGATCTTGCTTCTTTCTTCCGCAGTGATAAAAAAAAATACCACCAAACAACCTTCTATATCGATCAGCGTAAAAAACGAAATATTCTCATAGAATCGGATGGAAAACCAACTGGTGGGGCTTGGACATTTGATACAGAAAACAGAAAGAAATATCCAGCTAAAAAAACAGCACCATTTGTTCAGTTTCCTGATATAGATCCCTATTATATAGAAGCCAAAAAATATGTTGAGACTCATTTCTCAAAACATTTAGGAAGCATTACGAATACTCCTTTATATCCAACAAATTTTAAAATAACAAAGGCCTGGCTTGATCAATTTTTTAAAGAACGTTTTAATGATTTTGGCGTATATGAAGATGCCATTGTTGCAGATAATTCCATATTAAATCATAGTGTATTAACACCGATGTTAAATGTTGGTTTAATACGTCCAAAAGAAATTATTGATGCTTGTCTACTTTTTGCAAAAGAAAACAAGGTGCCAATTAATTCTACCGAAGGTTTTGTTCGCCAAATAATAGGATGGCGAGAATTTATAAGAGGTGTTTATATAACGAGAGGAAGCGAGGAGCGAACCACGAATTTTTGGAATTTTAAAAAGAAAATACCCGCTTCTTTTTATACTGGTACAACTGGTATTCCACCCATAGACATCACTATAAAAAAGGTACTAGAGACCGGCTATTGTCATCACATAGAACGCTTGATGGTTTTGGGCAACTTTATGCTGTTATGCGAATTTGACCCAGACGAAGTTTATCGCTGGTTTATGGAACTCTTTATTGACTCATATGATTGGGTGATGGTAACTAACGTATACGGTATGAGTCAATTTGCAGATGGCGGATTGATGGCTAGTAAACCTTATATAAGTGGTAGTAATTATTTAATGAAAATGAGCAATTATAAAAAGGGTGAATGGCAAGCCGTTTGGGATGGTTTGTTTTGGCGCTTTATGAACAGCCATCGCGATTTCTTTTTATCAAATCCACGTTTGGGAATGCTCGTAAGAATGTTTGATAAAATGCCTATTGAGAAACAAGAAAAGCATATCAAAAATGGAGAAGCATATCTAGAAACCTTAATGCATAAACTTTAGGTATAAGAAGAAGAGGTTTTTTTCCTGCTTGTTATTCTTAAATTTATAGGTTTATTAAGTTATGAGATCAAACAAAATAAGAACATAAAATTGTTAAATTAAAAATAATACCGATGCTATTTAATACCTCATATACCAATAAAGAATACACGAAAGAGAGTGCCAATATGGTAGGCAAAGCATATACTTATTTTGAAAAAATAAAAATGGGAGGTAATGGCTCTAGCAGGTTAATTATAGAAGAATTAAGTCCTAACCTGGAACCAAAAAATATGCAAAAGACTGCTATTAATTATGCAAATATAGAATTACGCCCTATGGGAATTATTATACATTTTGCGAATAGGTTAGATCGTTATTCGTGGATTATACCTTATTATCGTTTAGTTAGCTACAGCAATCTTGCCTTTAGCATACATTCCAACGGTAATTTTATAAAGTTCAATAAAAACAAGAACTATCGGAACAATAAAAAGTTTATCAATAAAATGATAAAATTAAAAATAAATCAATTAAAGTTAGGGTACTATGATGCTTAATGTATCATATATTCTTTGTTATTTTTAAACTAGTTGGCGCTGTAGCAGACAGGTAGTAATCGATAAAATTTCCATTGGACCCAACTAGATATTTTTGAAAATTCCATTTTACTTTAGAATCTTTTTTTCCGTTTAAATCTTTAGAAGTGAGCCACTTATATAAAGGATGTTGTCTGCTTCCTTTTACATTAATCTTTTCGGTAAGTAAAAATGTAACACCAAAATTTAAGGAACAAAACTCTTGAATTTGCGGAGCATCTCCAGGCTCTTGATTTCCAAATTGATTACAAGGTAAACCTATTACAACTAGTTCTTCTGTATAGCTGTCACTTAAAGCTTGTAACTCTTTATATTGTTTTGTGAACCCACATTTAGAAGCTACATTAACAAAGAGTATTTTCTTATTCTTGAAATCTGAAAGAGTAATTGGCAGCCCCTTTATAGTATTTATAGCGATGGAATAGATAGATTCCGTTTCTAGTTCTTTAGGAGTTCTTGCTGCTAATTTTGCTATATTAATAGTTTTCATAATTATATTTTAGGGTAAGTAATAGCTAATTAATTTCAACTATTTGCCGTCAAAAGAGCAGGCTTTACAATTGTTTTTTTAAATATTTTAATTTTTTTAGAATTATGAAACTCTTTTTTAGTTAGAATACCTTTGTAATCTACTATAAATAACATATTTTTTGTTCTTTTCTATTCTAAAAGGAATTGTCTTTAAATTTCTAAAAATAATTTTAACTCTACCACAAAAGTACTAATTTTGTTAGTGGTGATGTGTTCAAAATAAAAAAATTTAAATGAATAAAAAAGACCATAAAATACATATCATAGGTGCTGGAATCAGTGGTTTAATAGCCGCAAAAGTATTGGAGGAACACGGTATTTATCCGATTCTTTTAGAAGCTACAGATCGTGTTGGTGGAAGAGTGAAAACAGATGTTGTATCTGGCTACCAGTTAGATCATGGATTTCAGGTATTACTGACAGCTTACCCAGCTGCTCAGAAATACCTTGATTTTAAAGCTTTAGAATTACAAAAATTCCTGCCTGGAGCTACTATTTTTAAAAATAAAAAGCAAGTAACCATCGGAGATCCTTTAAGAGATTTATCCTTGTTATTACCAACTTTATTTTCTAAAATAGGAACTTTCTCAGATAAAATTAAAATTCTCAAACTAAACCAAAGGTTAAAGAAAAAAGAAGTTTCTGCGATTTTTTTAGAAAAAGAACAAAGTACCATTTCTTATTTGACAGATTTAGGCTTTTCTGTTGACATAATAGACCGCTTTTTTAAACCCTTTTTTAGCGGTATATTTCTTGAAAACAAATTAGAAACCTCTAGCAGAATGTTTGAATTTGTTTATAAGATGTTTGGAGAAGGTCATGCCGCTCTACCAAAGTCTGGAATAGAAGCAATCCCAAAACAACTTTTTCAAAATTTAAAGCATACTGTTTTTAAGTTTCATACCAAAGTAACAGCTATAAATGATAGCACTATAGTTCTCGAAAATGGAGCGCAATTAGAAAGTGATTATACTATCGTAGCAACTGAGGCTAGTAGGTTAATTAAAAATTTAAGAAATCAATATACCCAATGGAAATCTTGTGATACACTATATTTTGAAACGGTAAATAGAACTATTAAAAAACCATTAATTGGGCTCATTCCTAAAAATGACACTTTGATTAATAATATTTTTTACCACACAAGCATAGCAACCTCTAGCCAATCAAAAAAAGAATTGCTTTCTGTTACCGTTGTCGATTGTAAAAATTTAGCAAAAGAGTTACTTATTGAGCGAGTGCAAAAAGAATTAAAGGAACATTGTGGTATTAGTTCTTGTACATTCATAAAACATTATAGGATTCCTATGGCATTGCCAAAATTAAATAATATACAATACGAAATGTCTCCATTAGAAACTCGATTAACTAGGGGTGTTTTTCTGGCAGGTGATACCCAATTAAACGGTTCTTTAAATGCAGCAATACTATCTGGTGAAAGTGCAGCCCTTGGAGTTATAGAGTCGCTAAGTAAAGGAAGAAAATCATTGAAAATTTAATTATTTTTATAGCTAAAAATAGATGCTATATTTTCAATAATAAATATGTAAGTATCCTTTCTGTAAAAGGATTAAAAAGATAAATAAGTTTTTAAAACTGTAATACCAAAAACGGCTCCAGTCATTTGGAGCCGTTTTGAAATTATTATGTTATTTGGACCTAAATACTCCTGCAGATTCCATAAGTAATTTAGCTTGACCATCCTCTATTTTAAAGATGTTCCCCCATTGTCCAAAAGCGAGTAAAGCACCACTTGGGTCTGTCTCGTTCCATTGTCCATGAGCTATTACTATAGAGTTTCCTAAATCTCTATAGCCTACTATTGTAGCTTCTAGTTGATTTAGCGTGTCATTTTTAAGAGATGATTTTACAGAAACAGTCCCTATAGCAATTGTATCAATACTGCTAACTGTTCTTATTCCGTCTGTAGTAAACTCGTTGGATAAAGCATCAAAATCTTTAGCATTATAATAAGCAACATATCGAACAACAGATTCTTGTATTTTTTCAAAATTTTCTTCGCCCGATCCTACATATTTATTAAGTTTTATTATTTCTGGTGCAGAAGAAGAGTCTTTAATAACTTTTTTTGAACTATACGCAGATTCCATTAAAAATTTAATTTTACCATCTTTTATTTCATATACATTTCCCCATTTCCCATTATCCAAAGAAATATTTTTACTATTTAAGATGTTCCATGTTCCAGCTCCAATTAATACATTAGGCGATACTTTTCGAACTACAGCTGTAGTAACTTCAATGTGGCTACCCTCTAAATCATTTCCTTCTCCTAATTCATTTTGAAAAGATGATTTTATCTCTTGTTTACCAATATACGGTTCTTGAGAATTGCCTATTACTCTTATAGCATCATCAGTAAATTCATTGGTTAATTCATCAATAGCCCCTGTATCCCAATATTTTTTAAAGTTATTTGAGGATGTTTGCATCATCTCTAGTGGACTCTCTGGAATTATTTCGATAACTACCTCTTTTTCCTTTGTCTTACAAGCTACTACTATCAATACAGTCAATGATAGCATTACAATAAAATTTTTCTTCATGATTGTGATTTATTTAAATATTTAATTAACAAATAAAGGGTTATTATTTAAGAAAATACTTAATGCTTGATAAAATATTTTGGGGAAACAAAAAGCAGGTACTTTAAAAGTAAAATCGAAAGCTTGAATATTTAATAATTTTGAAAGACAGAGCACATGTCTATCTAGCTTTAAAAACATTTTCTAGAATATCAATTAGTATTAGAAAATAATTAAATAATTTCACGTCAAATAAAAAAGCCAGTTAGTAAACTGGCTTTTTTCATTCCTTTAATATTTAAAGGAAAATAAGTTAAGGTACTGTGCTATTTTTAGCTTACATACCAGATTTAACTGCAGATGTGGTCATACTCATATCTCTAGTACATAAATAAGACCCATCTCGCTTTTCAAAGTAGGACATATAATATCCATTATCTTTTTTATTTCCAGAAACATCAAATTGGGTCCAAGAACCAATTTCAACCGCAGTCTTACCTTCAACAAATACATCTACGACCTTATATACACTATAATTTCCAGTGGTATCGGTCGCCATGCTTTTTGCGAAATTTTCTGTAATGGCTACCTTACCTACAATCGGTTGGGAGTTACGACCATAACTGATGGCATCATCACTGTAATAAACTGCTACTGCGTCTGCATCTTTGGCTTTTTCACCTGCAGCAAAGGCATCTTCCATTACTTGGATTTCGCTCTTTACCTTTTCCATATCCATGACTTCCTTTTTTTCTTTATTTGCACAGGATGAAATCATTAATGCTGTAATTGCTAAAAGGCCAAATAATTTAATGTTTTTTCTCATAATAGGTTTATTTTAATTTAAATGCCAATATACAAATAAGTCTATTCACAAAGTATTAATTATTCATTCTTATAATTCGAAAAATATTTTAAGTATATCAACCAAGACAATTTAAGTTTCGATGATTTTGATAAATTGAAAAAACTCAGAATAATGTTTTTACAACAAAGCCTATGCTGACTTGTTAGTTATTGCAGTCGGCTAAATATTAATTTAGAATAGCGTTATCAAGCAATTCATTGAATAATACGAGGATGTTATATCCTCCATAGTTTATAATTTAATATAGAAGATGTTGCTTGGATTTGTCTCTCCAACCTGATTGATTTTTATACGCTACAAAGAAAATCTTTAAGTCACTTTGATTGGAGTATTCAACAAAATATATTTTTTTATCAGATTGGTTTTTATAATCAACGAAATACCATAATCCTTTGTTTCCATCTACTTGGTTTGGGTAATCTACTTTAAATACCTTTAAATCACATTGATTTTCATAGTCAACGACATACACTTTTATATCAGACTGATTTGAGTACCCAGTAGAAAACACTTTTTGAGAATAATTTTTAAGTGTTATAAATAATAAAAGTATAATACATATGTTTTTCATAACTATTGTTTTTTAGCAGTGATCATCATAGCGTCTAAAATTGGAATATCTATAATTATAACCATATCAATATACAATAAAAATGGTGATACTGTTGTGACCTATTATAATCATTATTTAAATAGTATCCATATTGTCATAAAGGTTGGAAAAATAATTCGAAAAAGTAGTAGAGGTATTAAAAACTGCTACTGTAATAAAACAGGAGTTCAGTTAGCGTCATTTTAATAATTATCAGTACTCAAATTACTATTATAATTGAATAATAAAGACTCTTATAATTCGACGAACTTTCTTTTGTTTCTATCTGTAAATCAAGGTATTACTAATGCTTTGTCTTTCTAAGAAAGATAACTACCATAATAATTCTAATTTATCTGCGTTTAATTTACAAGCAATTGCTATATTTTTTTTAACTAAATGGCTGTTTTGAAAATTATTTTATTAAAGCTTTAAAATTAAAATTAATACTATGAAAAAAATATTAATTATTTTATTTTTGATAACGGGATCATTTATTAATGCACAAACAAGTGAACGTGTTGTTTTAGGATATTTTCCTTCTTGGTCAGAAAATTGGACCACTACAAATCAAAACTCTAAGCTTAGAGAAGTGCCTAGCTTTGTGAATCATGTATTTCTCTCTTTTGCAAAACCCAATCTAACCTATATATTGGGATCCTATGATATTTCAGGCACAGGAATTGAAACGCCTTACGATGGATGCACATTAAAAGAAAGTGTTTCTGCATTAAATGATAAAGGAATTAAAGTGATTCTATCCATAGGTGGAGAAACCTATTGGAGTTCATCTGAGGCTTATAATATTAATTATCAAGAAATAAAAGACCTAGTTGATGATATGGGTTTTGCGGGCATAGATTGGGATTTCGAACCAAACGGATCATTTGCTACTATTGGCAATGCAGAAAACATTCAACATTTTATAGATTTTTTCACTAATTCAAGAGCTATAATGCCCCGAAGTGAAGGCTATATTTTAGCTTGTGCACCTAGTGGAGTAGGTGCTTTAGGAGGAGAAACAAATGACGATCCAAATGCTCCTTTTGCATTTGCTAACAGAAATGTATTAACAGGAGAAAGTGATGCGAACCTATACAATGGTGCTGCTACTACCAACGGGATAAATTTATTTGGTTTTACTTCGACTGGTCATATGATCCCAGTTTTACAAAGTGTTGGGGATAAGATTGATTTAATTGCTTATCAAGGTTATAATGCAGGTGGTAGCACGAACCGTTCTATTATGTATGATGCTTTTGCTTATTATGCGGAACAATATGGCTTTTTAATTGCTGCGGGGGTTCATTATCCAAATGAGCCTTGGGGGCCTTATTATGAATATACGCATACTAATGTAGCTTCATTATCTAACCACATACAAGAACATCCTAACAGAAACGATGATAATGATGGACTTATGATTTGGCAATTACTTCTTGAAAACACTTCCAATAATTCTTCGGCTTATTCTTATATGAACGTTTCCTCTTTAGTTTTTAATGGAT
>Ga0208814_1000151_pt1 | contig 51198 bp, 69 predicted proteins | sample MalvirAntarct_55_FD_184253 | JGI IMG/M metagenome (GOLD analysis project Ga0208814, IMG submission 184253) | Marine viral communities from the Global Malaspina Expedition - Malaspina viral metaG Antarct_55 (SPAdes) (version 2) | ecosystem: Environmental > Aquatic > Marine > Oceanic | place... | reverse complement strand
TTGCTTCAACGCACAGTGGTAGCTACCAATGGAGTAACACTGATACAGCTTCGGAACTTCAGTTTGGTACAACAGAAGCAGGTGGTACAACATTAGCTACAAAAATGACCATTAAACACGATGGCAATGTGGGTATGGGAACTACTGCTCCGCTAAGAAATTTAACAATATATGAATCTTCTGGAAATGCAGTATTACAACTAGCTAACAATACATCAGGTGCAGGCGCGTCAGATGGTTTTCTTGCTTTTACTGATGGAACAAATGTAGGTTTAGAAAATAAAGAAAATGGGTATTTATCTTTAGCAACTAATGCATCTGAAAGAATGCGCATTAATTCTGTGGGTAACGTCGGGATCGGGACGACTAATCCTGATAGTAAACTACACGTAGAATCTACTACTGCTACCGGGGCTAACTTTATCTTAGAAACCACCAATACTGGAGGTATACCATTGCTAGATTTAAAAGGCGCACATTCAGCACAGTTAAGATACAAAGACGAACTTGATGTTATACAAGGCAGAATTGATTTTGGGGATTCTGGAACTTTTAATTTTATAGACGTACCTAACAATAATTCAACCCTATACCTCAAGACAGGTGGCAACGTCGGGATCGGGACTACTAGTCCTTCACAAAAGTTGCATGTTGCAGGTAACGCTAGGGTAACAGGCAGGTTTTATGATTCAAATAACTCAGCAGGAGGGGAAAGAAAAGTTCTGGGTGTTAAAATTTCAGAAGGAAATCCAATAGGAACCGAGTGGCAAGACGTAGTTTTTAGACCGGATATTTGGCAAGTAAACACAGGGACATTTACAGCAGCTAATACAGTAACGTGTGACACAACAGTGGTTTACGATGGCAATTCAAGCACCACAGCAGCAGGCGCAGGTGCCGGCGAAATCAGAATAGTAGACGAGGGGCTATACGAAATAACATATTCTGTTGCAATAAAGGTGGGCTCTACTAGTATTACAACAAGACAAAATCCAGCTCTGTATTTAACCGCTCACCCTGTTGACGGCACGGAAATTAAAATACCAGGAAGTTTGAATTCTGTATATTTAAGGCTGCCGAACAATAATCAAGGCGGTTACACTAGTTTGTCCAACACCTGTTATTATGAGGTTTCTGCGAACACCGATATAGCTTTAAAATTAGATTGGCTTAACGGAGACCAAAAAAGCGTGCAAATCTACGAGCCTCTTTCAATACAGAATACAATTTCTATTAAAAAAATAGATAACTTTCAGTCAGAATAATAAATAAATAAATAAATAAACAACAAATGGCAACAGCAATCACATGGAACTGTAAGACGGTAGACGTATACCCTACAGACGGATCATTAACAGATGTAGTATACAATGTACACTGGATCGTAACCGGAACATCTTCAGAGCTAGACCCTAGTGGCAACGCTTATTCGGCAACGTCTATAGGGACACAAGTGTTAGATACAAGTGATATCACCGACTTCACTCCTATTGAAGATCTTACAAATGCTGAAGTAGTAGCATGGACACAAGCGGCAATGGGTGCTGAATCTGTAACAGGTATTGAAACAGGAGTTGTAGCGGCAGTAGCTTTGCTTATTACGCCTACTTCCATTACAATGCAGATAGGTGAAGAGTAAAATTTTAAGCTTACTATCAGGCAGCCTTATTAAAGATGTAGGGAATGTGCTTGATAACTTAACCACTTCGAAAGAAGAAATAGGTAAGGTTAAAAATGAAATACAGAAATTAATGCTAGATGCAGAAGCAAAGATGCAAAAAGAGGTAAGTTCAAGATGGGCCGTAGATATGGCTTCCGATTCTTGGCTATCAAAGAATGTAAGACCAATGACTCTTATATTCTTAGTTGTATCAACTGTGCTATTAGTAATAATTGATGCTGGCTTCATCGACTTTGAAGTTAAAGACAATTGGGTAGGTTTGTTAGAACTTGTCCTTATAACAGTAATAGGTGCTTACTTTGGTGGCCGTACTTTTGAGAAAAACAAGAGCACAAAAGCATAGATTAAAAACCGTCACTAACAAGTGATATATAATATATAACCTTTTATTAATCAAACAACAAACCCCAAATGACATTTTATTACCAAACAACCTCTTACAATTCCAACCAGGAAGTAGATCACCAAGAAGCGAAAGCCGCTTGGCGACATGCCTCATTAAAAAAGAACTGGCGCATTGTAAAATTACCCAATGGATTCTTTCAAACAGAATTGTTGATGGAAAACGAAACCTGGAAAGACATTACTCGCCGGGAGACAATTGAAGGTGCTGAAGCTGCTATTGACAGTTCAGTAGAACACTATGTTAAGAAGCTGGAATATTTAAAAGGTCCAGTCGTAGTAAAAACATTTTAATAAAATTTAATCTAAATTCAATTTAATGCAATTCAATAATCCTAGCGAGATCGTAAAAGATCTTACGTTTGGCGATACAGCCAATCAAAAAATAATGGCCGGCGTCGATAAGTTAGCCAGCGCAGTGAAGTCCACCTTAGGTGCTTCTGGAAAATGTGTTATATACGAAGACGCGCTTGGCCGACCGGTGATTACAAAAGACGGTGTAACGGTAGCAGAATCCGTAGTCTTACTGGATCCGGTCGAAAATATAGGAGCAACCTTGATTAAGGAAGCTGCTAGGAACACAGTGCATGAAGCCGGGGACGGTACAACAACTTCTACCGTCCTCGCTCAAGCCATACTAAAAGAAATAAATAATTCAACCAATGAAGAGCAGGCTAGAACTATTAAAGATGGCATTGAAAAATGCGCTACGGAAGTTATGGTATATCTTGATGATACCAGTATACCGGTTGAGGGTGAAATGCTTAACCAAGTTGCATACATTAGCTGTAACAATGACAAAGACCTTGGACAAAAAATTGGCCAAGCTTTCGAAAAAGTTGGCAAAGATGGCGTCGTATTAATGGGAGAATCCGAAACAAACGAAACTTACGTAGACTTTGTTGAGGGCACACAATTTGAATCACCATTAAAATCACCGCACCTAGTAACTGACCAGGATAAAGGGACAGCTGTTTTAGACAACCCTTATGTGCTTATTGTAAGCTCGCCTATACCTAATATAAGAAAGATACAAAGTGTCCTAGAACACGCTGTGAAGACTAAACGAGCGCTGTTAATCATTGCTGATGTTGAGCAGCAGCCGTATCAAACGCTTATAGCTAATAAAGTCAAAGGAAACATTAAGATCAACATTATTGATCTACCTGGATTCGGACCTACTAGGCAGGAGACATTACAAGATTTAGCAATGCTCACAGGAGCAACTATTATTAACGAAGAACTCGGTGACGATTTAGATTTAATCGACCCTGTTGTTTTAGGTGAAATAGTTAAATCAGTAACAAATAATAAGAACACCGTGATGCAAGTGGATGTTGATCCATTAGAACTTAAAGCACGTATTGAAGATGTTCGTAAGAAGATCGCTAATGAAACAAACGGATTCTTAAAGAACAAACTAGAACAACGTTTATCTATGCTAACCGGTAAGGTTGGTATTATTCACGTTGGTGCAGATTCTCAAGTAGAATTAAAAGAAAAAAGAGATCGCGTTGAAGATGCTATACATGCAACACAAGCCGCACTTAAAGAAGGTATTGTACCTGGTGGCGGAATTGCATTGCTTAATGCGGCGCAAGTAATTGAAAGCAAAGGAGTTGGTTATGACATTTTGCTTAAGGCTATTCAAGAGCCATATAATGTTATATTAGATAACGCTGGATTTGGTGATGTAATGAACCCTAAGGAGTTTACGGAATCAGAGCCAGAGCTTAATGACAGAGAGTGGGAGGGGCAAGGTGTTGACGCAACTTGTGGATGTTATAAAGATATGATTGGCGCTGGTATTATTGATCCAGTGTTGGTTACTAAAGCTGCATTAAAGAATGCAATTAGTGTAGCCTTAACCATATCATCTGCTGATTGTATAATCTCAAACATCCGTCATGAAAGCAATTAACCACTATATAGTAATTAAGAAGATCAAGGAGGCGCCGAAAACAGTTGCCGGCCTTGAGCTTACGGAAACTCAGAACAAAGAAGTTAGATACTTAAGAGCTGAGGTAATAAGCGCGGGTGACAGAGTTGAAGGTATAGACCCTGGAACTATTGTTCGTTATGATAAACACGCCGGTCACGGTATTGAGTGGAATGATGAGTTGTTCCATGTCATTAACATCGGCGATGTAGTTATTGTAGAATGAGACTGACCCCGTCAGATTTGCGGGATATGAATTTATTTAAGTATTACAGGCTTGTAAGAAAATGGGCTTGTAAAACTTATGACATATTAGACGCAGATTTAGAATTGCTTATATACCTTGATTGTAAAGATCACTTCACGCGTAATGATTTCATAGAAGGTACATATACCTTTTCGTGGGATAAAGGGCGTTGGGAAAGACTTAGAGCAGATGGTTGGATAGACGTATGGCGTCACAGGAACCGCACCACAATCAAATACAGTGTGTTTAAGACATCTTATAAAGCTAAGCGCCTTATTACGCGCATGTACAATATAATGCTTGGTGAGGAAGACTTGCCGGTTACAGAAGCAAGTAAGTTCTATAAGAACAAAACTTATACGGATAGAGTCTATAACAAGGCTATAGACGATATGATTAAAGATAAAGATAGATAAACAAAAAAACGTTATGGCATTTAAAATGAACGCAAGGTCACCTTTGATGAAACAATTAAAAGGCGGTCAAAAGAATTTACCTCAAGCTTTAAAAAGCGCTATTGAGGCAGCGCCGGAATCTCCAGCTAAAATGAAGGCATCTCCAATGAAAGTAGACTCTGCTACAATACCTTCAAAAGATGCGTCTAAAACATCTAGAGTTATGGGCCCGCCAGAAGCTCCTAAGGCAAAATCTAAACCTAAGTACGACAAAGAATTAAACACTTTAGTTGCTTCTAGAAAAGGTTTAAAGAAAGGTACTGCGGAATACAATACAATTCAAAATAAAATTAATGCCAAGCTAGGTAGCAAAAAAGTACACGGTCGTGGAACTTCAACAGAGACAAAAGTAGCTACAAAAACAGCTAAAGTTGAAGCACCTAAGGTAAAGGCTCCAAAGCTTGCACCTACAATCTCGGCTCCAAAGCCAACACCAAAGGTTGCAGCTAAAGCCCCTAAAGAAAACTCAACTAAAATAAAACAAACAGCTGCGGGAACAAAAAGAGTATCTAAAACAGGTGGGGGTGCAAATCAAGGCGGTACTACTACAAAACAAAAAGTAACCAAGAACAAAGAAAAAACGGTTATAAAAGATAAAGATACTCGTACTGTAATTAAAAGAAGCAACAAAGGCGCTAGAATTACAGAAACTAAAACAACTAAGCGTTTAGGTAAAGGACGTATTAAAGAAGCTTTAGCAAACCGTAAGGCAAAAAGAGATGAAAGAAAAGAAGAAAAAGCAGCTGCATCATCTCCAGCTAAAAACATGAACAAAGGTTACGGTATGACTCCGGTTAAAAAGAAAAAGTAATGTTTAGACTTAAGGATAAATCAACCTTATTTGGCGTCGATAAAAATACTTCCACAGACAGTACCCCCGTGTTTAAGAAAGACTTAGGGGGTGCTGTAATGGCGGAAGCAAATAGAGATGGTACAATATTTGTACAAGAAGGTTTATCCGCTAAGCAAACAAAAGAAGCTGTTGAGCACGAGCAGGTTCATCTTGATCAAATGTCAATGGGCAGATTGCAGTATGATGACAACACCGTTACGTGGAAGAAAGATACAAGATCTCCAGCAAGAGTTTATCAAAGAGCAAATATGAACGAAGGTGATCCTAATTTTGAATGGGAGCGCGAAGCATATAAAAAATAAATATGAAAAATACAAATCGCGCTACACCTATTACTCAAAGGTGCAAGTCACCACTGAAAATGAATGCTAATTTAGTTGCCGGTGCTGGTCAATCAGCTTCTGGGTTTAGTAATTTAGGCGCAAATTTTAAAGGAACTGCTAATCCTGCTCCTAGAAAAGTTGAAGAAGAAGTGCTTGACCCAGGCAAATTACCTAAATTAGAATTACCAAAAACAGGTGAAGACTTAGGTCTAATTGAGGATGAAGAAGAATTTGAAGAATAAATAAACTAACTGGCATGAATAAACCAATAACTAACAGAGTACAAAAAGCCGTTGCTAAAGGAAAAGTAACGCAGCAGCCTTTACTAGATGTAGGGAAAGTATCACCTTTGAAAAAATCAACGGGTGAACTTATAATGGAAGGTAGTACTACTGCACCTGATACAGAAGAAACTGTAAAAGGCAAAACTACTACTACATCCTCCGCTGGGTCGGTTATAGCCGGCGGTTACAGTGGTAAAAAAATGAGCAATAAAGCTTGGAAAGAGTATCTTGCAAGAGAAACCCCTGAAAGAAAAGCAGAGCGACAAGCTAAAGAGGTATCGGACGGTGTTCGTAAGGCTCCAACAGTTACTACTACTACAGAGCCTGAAACTACAAAAGTTATTCCAGGTGAAACAACAACTACCCAACAGCCTATAATGGTTAAAGACAAAGGTGATGCTTTACAACCGTGGGAACGCCGCTGGAGTAATCGCCAAGCTAGAATTGGTGAGCGCGATGTTAAGCGTGATGCTAAAAAAGATTTGCGTGGTCTAAAAAGACAAGCAAAGGACATGGGAGGAGATTTTACTAACGCGGAAATTAATCGAAAGTTTAGAAAAGGAGATTACGAAGGCATGGGTATTGATGCGGAAAAAGCTCAAAGTAAAAGAGCTACAGCGAGAGGTTATGACGATGCTTCCCAGCAAGTTCGCACAAACGAAATGGCTGATAATCAACGTACTCAAAGTATGAAATCTGGCTCTACTGTTTTAAGTAATGACCGTGTTGCTACAGGCACTGACATTAACAACGCCGCAGTACAAGGGCAAATAAATGCTCTGGGAGGTAAGGTAAAAATAAAAAAACCTAGCCCAGCTGCGATGCGTATGGACTCAAACGTTGGTATAAAATTTAAGTCTCCTATGAAAAAAGGATACTTTAACAAAAAGTAATATGGCTTATACTCAACCAAGCTCTCCGTTTACTAAGCTACGTAAAACTACAACAGGTAAAGGCAGACACTTCTTAAAAGCAAAAGAAGGTGCTGGAATGACCGCAAAAGGTAGAGCAGCTTACAATGAAGAAACCGGTGGTGATTTAAAAGCACCTCAACCCGGTGGTGGTAAAAGACGTACTTCTTACTGCGCAAGATCAAAGGGTCAAATGGAAATGCACAACATCGATTGTTCTAAGACGCCTGAAAAAAGAATCTGCGCAGCTCGTCGCAGATGGAAATGCTAATAAACAAATAAAAAATAATGGGATCATTTATTAATCAACCTGAATTCGGTACTGAAGTTGGTGTAGTTACACCTAGCGATACTATCGATGCTACCACTTACTTAAATCGCGCTGCATTATATTGTGGTGTCGGCGGAGACGTTAAAGTAATCGTGCAAAATGTAGGCCCCGTAAATGGCGGTTACCCTACCGCAGCGGATGCTGTTGTATTTAAAAATGTACCAGCCGGTGGATTTTTACCTGTAATTGTAGATTACGTTTTAGCTACAGGTACTGCTGCTACTGATATTTTAACTATTAAGTAGTATGGGTATCGGCAACGCTAACTATGTATACTGGCAAGAAGCATCTAATTCAGGTGCACCATTCGTGGAAGCTATGCCCGTAATCAGCGGCGCAATTACTGTTGGTGATGTTTTGACAACAACGAATGGAACTGTATCTGCTGCGCCTGCTGCAACTTTTAGTTATCAATGGATGAAAGACTCTGTTGCTATAGCTGGAGCCACGGCAAATACATATACATTAGTCACTGGAGATATAGGTGGCATAATCACTTGTGTGGTTAGTGCAGTAAACACTGCTGGTAGAATAAATACAACGTCTAATAGTTTAGGCCCTGTTACAGCGTAAGTAACTTGTAACAAGCAAATAACACGTAATAATAAGATCAATAGTAATTTAATTAAATAAAATTAACAAAAATGGGAAAAGTAAAAGACATTGCTCCGGCAAAAGTAGAAGCAATCACAGCTGACGAGTTAGCTAAATTGCAAAAGATGGTTAACGACATGAATCAGCTTCAAGCTGCAATTGGTGGTTACGAAGCACAAAAGCACGACTTGCTACATCAATTAGCAGGCAACAAAAACGAATTAACAGAATTCCAAAAAGAGCTTACTGAAACTTATGGAGATATTACTATTGATTTAAAAGACGGTGCTATCTCGCCAGCAGATGCAGGTAATAAGGAAGATTAGTATTGGGAAAGACTATAAAAATGACGCCATGCACTATTCTGTTGGACAGGAAGTGTATGGCGGTCATACTATAGTTAATATACTGGAAGAAGAAACTAAGTATTCCGTGTATATACAAAAGGGAGATATGCTAATGCCTTGGAAAGATTTTAATAAGAACATGGCAATATCGATCGAATACGATCTTAAGTGGTAATGCAAAGCGTTTACAACTTTATAGTAGCACCTAAGAATGGCAGGTCTACTAGTGAAAAAGACATTAATGGTTCTAAGCTTCTGTTAAACACAGAGTTACAAAACCATCAATATACTAGCCGATTAGGTGTAGCAATTAGCGAGCCTAAAATACACGGCACTCCGATCAAACCTGGCGACGAAATTATCGTTCACCATAACGTGTTTAGAAGATTTAGAGATGTTAGAGGCAAAGAAAAGAACAGCAGGTCATTTTATAAGGAAGACATGTTTTTCGTTAGTGCAGACCAAATCTATGCTTATAAACGTGGAAATGTATGGAAACCTCTTCCTGAATATTGTTTCATAAAACCTTTAGTGGAAACGCGCATGTTCTCGAATGATAAAGAGCGTCCTCTGATAGGTATTATAAAATATGCAGGTGAAGGGTTTGAAATAGGATCTTTAGTGGGGTTTACTCCTGGATCGGAATACGAATTTAATATAGAGGGTGAACGATTATATCGCGTTCCCACAAATAAAATCACTGTCGAGTATGAATATCAAGGAGACGAAGAGGAATATAATCCTAGCTGGTCACAGAGCAGTTGAGGAACTTATCAAAGTTGCTAATGAAAAGATAGTTGATTCTGGTGATGATATCACCGCTGATCGATTAAAAAATGCAGCAGCAACAAAGAAGCTCGCGATATTTGATGCTTTTGAAATTCTATCAAGAATTGCAGAAGAGGAAAGAATACTAGATAACAAACCTAAAGAAGACGTTAAAGAAGCTTTTAAAGGTTTTGCGGAAAGAAGATCTAAATGATGTATGAACAAAGTTTAGTCAAATCCGTACAGCCTATAAAGCTTACAACCGTACACAGACTGAACAAGACTAAGAAGTGGAAGTATGGTTATAATAAAGAGTATGACATTGTAGTTATCAGTAAGACAGGTCAGATTGGTGAGATCATAGAAGTTCAAGGGTTTCAATTCGCTTTACCACCTGCGCCTAAAAACCTTAAGAAAGGTGCTGACAAGTGGGTTATTGAAGAGTACCCTAAAGAACTCAAGAATGTTAAAACTATATTTGATTGGAAAACATACCCAGAAGAGTTTCAATTAAAATGGGAAGGATACATAGATGAGGAATTCAAAAGAAGAGAGGAAGGTTTTTGGTTTTATAACAAAGGCATTCCTACTTATATTTCTGGGACTCACTACATGTACTTGCAGTGGAGTAAGATCGACGTTGGAAATCCAGACTACAGAGAAGCTAATAGACTCTTCTTTTTATTCTGGGAAGCCTGTAAGTCAGATACAAGATGTTACGGAATGTGCTATCTTAAGAACAGACGGAGTGGATTCTCATTCATGGCATCAGGTGAAACAGTTAACCAAGCCACTATATCAGGAGATGCTAGATTCGGTATCCTATCTAAATCAGGTAGTGATGCTAAAAAAATGTTTACCGACAAGGTTGTACCAATTTCTATTAACTACCCGTTTTTCTTCAAACCCATACAAGATGGTATGGATAGACCGAAAACTGAACTGGCATATAGGGTTCCTGCTTCTAAGTTAACTAGGAAAGGTATACAAGCAAACGAAGTACGCGAAGAGCTTGAAGGTCTTGATACAACAATTGACTGGAAGAATACTGGTGATAACTCCTATGATGGTGAAAAGCTAAAGCTTTTAGTGCATGATGAGAGTGGTAAGTGGGAAAGACCAGACAATATATTAAACAACTGGAGGGTAACTAAAACTTGTTTACGTTTAGGTAGCCGAATTATTGGAAAGTGTTTAATGGGTTCTACATCGAATGCATTAGACAAAGGTGGTGAAAACTTTAAAAAGTTATATCACGATTCCGACGTAACAAAAAGAAATAGCAATGGTCAAACAAAGTCTGGTTTATACAGCTTGTTTATACCAATGGAATGGAATTACGAAGGTTTTATAGATGAACACGGGCAACCGGTATTCACAACGCCGTCTGAAGAGGTTTTAAGCCCGTTTGGCGACGTTATTGATGTTGGGGTTATAGATTACTGGAATAATGAAGTTGACGGTCTTAAACAAGACCAGGATGCTTTGAACGAATATTACAGGCAATTTCCTCGTACAACTGAGCATGCGTTCAGGGATGAAACAAAAAGTAGTATATTTAATCTCGCTAAAATCTACGAACAGATTGATTATAACGAGGACTTGCGTAATACTAATGTTATAACTCAGGGTAATTTTCAATGGTCACTAGGTATAAAAGACACAAAAGTAGAGTTTATACCTAGTCCACAAGGGCGTTTTAAGATATCTTGGATACCTAACGCTAGCATACAGAACAGACAAACCACAAAGAATGGTATTAAACACCCAGGCAATGAGCATATGGGTGCATTCGGATGTGATAGTTACGATATTTCAGGAACGACAGACGGCAAAGGTTCCAAAGGTGCTCTTCATGGACTGACTAAATTCAGCATGGAAGATGCACCGCCTAGTACATTCTTTTTAGAATACATTGCTAGGCCTCAAACTGCAGAGATATTTTTTGAAGACGTGCTTATGGCATGTGTCTTCTATGGGATGCCAATACTTGCTGAGAATAACAAGCCTAGATTGCTTTACTACTTTAAACGTAGAGGATATAGAGGTTATTCAATGAACCGACCTGACAGATTATGGAATAAACTTTCTGTAACTGAAAGAGAAATTGGTGGTATACCTAACTCGAGTGAAGACATTAAGCAAGCGCACGCCGCTGCGATTGAGATGTACATTGATAAGCATGTTGGTTTAAACTCCGATGGAGAATATGGTAACATGTATTTTAACGCAACATTAAATGACTGGTCTAAGTTTGATATAAACAACAGAACAAAATATGATGCGGCTATAAGTTCCGGGTTAGCTGTTATGGCTTGCCACAAAGATATGTATAGACCGCAAGCAGCATTGCAAAAAACAAAATTAAATCTCAGTATAGCTAAGTATGAGCAATCAGGAGAATTATCGAAAATAATAAAATAACCATATGGCTAACACAGTTGTAAATAGTTCTTTCCCTAGCCAAGTCGCTAGCGACCAAGAGAAAATGTCGCAAGACTATGGGCTTCAGGTCGGTCGTGCTATCCAAAACGAATGGTTTAGTAATAATTCAGGTACATCTAGATTTAGAAGTAACCAAAATACGTTTCACGATCTCAGGCTGTATGCCAGGGGTGAGCAAGGCGTGCAAAAATATAAAGATGAATTATCTATTAATGGCGATTTATCTTACCTTAATTTAGATTGGAAGCCCGTACCTATATTGTCTAAATTCGTAGACATTGTAGTTAATGGTATAGCTGATAGAGCATTTGATGTTAAAGCGTATTCGCAGGATCCATACGGAATAAGCAAGCGCACTAAGTACATGGAGTCCATTATCCGTGACATGCAAACAAAAGAGCTTAACGAATATGCTAAACAAGAGTTTGGTATTAATCTTTTTGAAAATCAACCAGACAAGTTACCGGATTCGCAAGAAGAGCTGGAGCTACATATGCAGCTTAGTTATAAGCAGGGCATTGAAATTGCGGAAGAAATTGCTATAAATACTTTACTAGACGGCAATAATTACGATCTTATTAAAAGACGCAGTTATCAGGATTTAACAACATTAGGTATTGGTGCAATTAAAAATAATTTTAACGAGTCTGAGGGTGTAACAATTGATTACGTTGATCCAGCATATATGGTGTATTCTTATACAGATTCACCTTATTTTGAAGACATATATTATGTAGGCGAAGTTAAATGGGTTCCTTTAAATGAGCTTAAGAAACAATTTCCAGGGCTGAGTGAAGATGAAATGGCTAAAATACAATCTACAGGCCAACAAAGTTATACTGGTACTTTTGATGATTCAGTAGGAAACTCTGATCAAAGAGATTCTAACACAGTTCAAATATTATACTTTAATTATAAAACCTATATGAATGAGGTTTATAAAGTTAAAGAAACAGCCACTGGTGCAACAAAAATAATAGCTAGAGATGATCAATTTAATCCGCCTGTAGAAGCCTATGAAGCTGCATATGGAAAGATGTCAAGATCACTTGAAGTTTTATACGAAGGTGTTCTTGTATTGGGCACTAATACCTTGCTGAAATGGGAAATGGCTAAAAACATGATGCGTCCTAAGAGCGACTACACTAAAGTTAAAATGAACTATAGTATTGTAGCGCCTAGAATGTATAAGGGTCGCATAGAATCAATCGTAAGTCGTTGTACCGGCTTTGCCGATATGATACAGCTTACGCATTTAAAAATGCAACAAGTATTGCAAAGAATGATGCCTGATGGTGTTTATCTTGACGCAGACGGCTTAGCGGAAATTGATTTAGGTAATGGAACAAATTACAATCCTCAAGAAGCTTTAAACATGTTCTTCCAAACTGGTTCTGTTATTGGTAGATCATTCACTCAAGAGGGCGACATGAATCCAGGCAAAGTGCCAATCCAGCCTTTACAGACTGGTGCGGGGGGTCAAAAGCTTCAAACATTAATTCAAACATACAACTACTATCTACAAATGATACGTGATGTTACGGGATTAAATGAGGCACGTGATGCATCTACACCAGATTCAAGAGCATTAGTAGGTGTTCAAAAGTTAGCGGCAGCAAATTCAAACACTGCTACAAGACATATATTAGATTCTGGTTTATTTTTAACAGCAGAAACCGCTGAAAGTTTATCACTACGTATATCCGATATTATAGAATACAACCCAGCTAAAGAAGCATTTATACAAAAAATAGGTGGTTTTAATGTTGGCATATTAGAAGAGCTTACTGAATTGCATTTATATGATTTTGGTATTTCTATAGAGCTGATGCCTGATGAGGAAGAAAAAGCAATGCTTGAAAATAATATACAAACGGCACTATCAGCTGGGCTTGTTGATCTTGAAGACGCTATTGATATTCGGGAGGTTAGAAACCTTAAGCTAGCTAACCAGCTGCTAAAACAAAGACGCAAAAAGAAACAAGAGCGTGACCAAGCTATGCAACAAGAAAACATGCAAGCCCAAGCAAACATGAATATGCAAGCGCAACAACAAGCAGCTCAAACAGAAGTTCAAAAAGATCAAGCGCTATTCCAAACTAAAGCACAGCTAGAACAACTGAAAGGTCAAATAAATACACAAAAGATCCAGGTTGAAGTTGATGCTAAAAAGCAATTAATGGAATTAGAATTTCAATATAACATGCAGCTTAAGGGTATGGAAGTTGAAGCTGCTAAAAGCAAGATATCTTCTACAGAAGACAGGAAAGACGATAGAACAAAACTACAAGCTACACAACAAAGCGAGCTTATAGATCAAAGAAAAAATTCTACAGCCCCTAAAAACTTCGAATCCAGTGGAAATGATGTAATGGGCTCAGGAATGGGCTTAGGTAGCTTTGGACCTAGGTAATAATTAAAGAGTACTAATTTTATAATATTTTATCATGAGTGAAGAAATTAATGAGTCAGTTCCTACTGAAGCAGTAGAGCAGTCACCTGCTACTGTTGCGGAGGATGGGACAATTAAACTAGACATGCGACAAGTTCAAGAGCCTCAAGAAGAGGTTGTTGAAGAGCCGGTAGCAGAGATTGCTGAAGCTGTTGCAGAACAACCAATAGAAGAGGTACTGGCGCAAAGTGAAGAGCCCGTACAAGTTTTACAGGAAATTACAGAAGAAGAAGTAGAAGTTAAAGCTGAAGAGTTACAAGATAATTTAACTGAAGCTATTGTAGAATCAATTGACAAAGGAGTCAATCTGCCTGAAAACATTCAAAAAGTTGTTGACTTTATGGACGAAACTGGCGGTAGCTTAGAAGATTATGTTAAGTTAAACACAGATTATGCATCGTTAGATGAAAATTCGTTATTAAAAGAATATTATCAGCAAGCTAATCCTCTTTTAGACAATGAAGATATAAACTTTTTATTAGAAGACAAGTTTTCATATGATGAAGATATAGACGAAGAAAAAGATATTAGGCGTAAAAAATTAAACCGCAAGCAAGAACTTTCTAAAGCAAAGCAGCATCTTGACGGACTTAAGTCTAAATATTATAGTGAAATAAAGGCGGGGTCTAAATTGACCTCGGAACAAAGTAAAGCGGTGGAATTTTTCAATCGCTATACAAAAGAGAGTGAAGAAGCAGCAAAAGTTACTGAAAGACAAACTAGTCGTTTTAAATCTGCTAGTGATAATGTTTTTTCCGACAGTTTTCAAGGGTTTGATTACAATGTTGGAGATAAAAAATATCGCTATAAGGTTAACAACGCTGGTGAGGTTAAGGAAACTCAAGGCGACATTAACAATTTTATCAAGAAGTTCTTGAATGAAAAAAATGAAATGTCAGATGCTAAGGGCTACCATAAATCTTTGTTTACAGCAATGAATGCAGATTCTGTAGCGCAACACTTTTATGAGCAAGGCAAAGCCGATGCAATGAAAGACAGTATGTCCAAAACAAAGAATGTTGATATGAGCGCGAGAGGTGTTCATGAAAAAGTCAATACTTCTAATGGATGGTCAGTACGAGCAGTTGACAGCGGAGGAAGTTCTTCTAAGCTCAAAGTAAAATTCAAAAAATAATAATCCATAAAAAAATAAAATTATGGCTTTTGCAACCGCGCCAACCACGTTGGCCAACATGAATCACCTGACTCCACGTCCTGTTAAAGGATTGTTTGGTGACAATTATTTATCTTTAGCGGACATGACATGGACGCAACAATTCCTTCCTGAAGTATACGAGAAAGAAGTTGAACGTTACGGTAATCGTACGATCGGTGGTTTCTTGCGTATGGTAGGTGCTGAGATGCCTATGGCTTCTGATCAAGTTGTTTGGTCTGAACAAGGACGTCTTCACATTGCTTATGACGAAGTATTGTCAAATGCAGGTGGTACTACTATCTCTGTAGCTTCTACTGCTGCTAAGCCTTCGCTTATCGGTCCGGGAATGACTTTAGTTATTAACTTAGGTTATGCTACTGTTAAAGCATTCGTTGTAAGTACGGGAGTTCTTGCCAATGATCTACAGCCTTATACTATCAAATGTTATGATACTACTGATGGTGCTTTACCTGCTGCTCTTCGCGGAGCTACTGCCGGTGCAGCTACTAGTTTGAACATATTCGTTTACGGTTCTGAATACGGTAAAGGATCTGTTAATGCTGGAAACTCTATTGACGCTTCTTTCACAACTTTCAGTAACAAACCAATCATTCTACGTGACAAGTACAGCGTAAATGGTTCTGATGTTGCTCAAATCGGTTGGGTTGAAGTAACTACTGAAATGGGAACTGGAGGTTACTTATGGTACCTTAAGTCTGAGCACGAGTCTCGTCTACGTTTCGAAGATTACCTAGAAATGTCTATGGTTGAAGCTGAAAACGCTGCTGGCGCTTTCACTGATGCTGCTGGAGCAACTATCGAAGGTACTCAAGGTTTATTCTCTGCACTTGAAGAGCGCGGACTAGTTTATAACGATGCTGATTTCGGAACTAACGGAATTGCTACGTTTGACACTATCCTACAAGAGCTTGACAAGCAAGGAGCTATCGAAGAAAACATGATGTTCTTAGATCGTGCTACTTCTTTAGGCATTGACAACATGCTTGCTGCCCAGAACTCTTACGGAGCTGGTGGTACTTCTTTCGGTGTATTTAACAACGAAGAAGATATGGCATTGAACTTAGGTTTCTCTGGATTCCGTCGTGGTTCTTATGACTTCTACAAGACTGATTGGAAATACTTGAATGATTCTACAACTCGTGGATCTATCGGTGACATCGAAGGTGTTATCGTACCAGCAGGTACTTCTACTGTTTATGACCAATCATTGGGTCAGAACATTTCACGTCCTTTCTTACACATCCGTTACCGTGCTTCTGAAGCTGATGACAGACGTTTGAAATCGTGGGTTACAGGTTCTGTAGGTGGAAATTACACTAGTGATGCTGATGAGATGAATGTTCACTTCTTGTCTGAGCGTACTATGTGTACTCAAGCTGCGAACAACTTCGTATTGTTGAAGAAAACACAAGCGTAAGTTTTTAAGATATTCGCCCTCGTCTTAGGATGGGGGCGATTATTACCTTTATTATTTAATTATATTATATTATATCATGGCAACAGCTAAAACAACTGCTACTAAAAAAGTAGCGACAAAACCTGTAGTTCAAGAAGTTATTGAAACTGCAGTAATAGAAAAGAAAGTAAAAAAAGACGACTGGGAATACAAGGATAGATTGTATGAATTAACCACTGGCAAAAAACCTTTGGTATTTACTCTACCTACTATGCACTCTCAGAAAGTTCCTTTATTATGGTTTGATCCAGAAGCGGGGTATCAGCGTGAATTACGTTATGCTACGAATCAAAGAACACCATTTGTAGATGAGCAAACTGGAACAGCAACTCTAGGTCGCATAGTCCTTCGTGACGGTATATTACGTGTTCCAAAAGAAAACGTAACACTACAAAAGCTATTATCGCTTTACCACCCGTACACGCTTAATGGATTAATTACAGAATACAAACCAGAAGCAATCGCTGAAAACGAGGTTGACTGGATTGAAATGGAATTAGAAGCAATGATGGCTGCTAAAGCAATGAATATTGATGAAGCTGAAGCTGTATTACGTGTAGAATTTGGATCTAAGGTAGCTGAGCTATCATCTAAAGAGCTTAAACGTGACTTGCTTATATTTGCGCGTAAAAGACCAGGTTTGTTCTTAGAACTCGCTGGTGACGATAACGTGCATTTAAGAAACATAGGTATTAAGGCAACAGAAAGAGGTCTTATAACATTGTCTCCTGATAATAGAACATTCACTTATGGTGAAACTGGTCGTAAACTAATGACTGTTCCCTTTGATGAGCATCCGTACTCAGCATTAGCCGCTTACTTCAAAACAGATGAAGGAATGGAAGTGCTAAAAGCAATAGAAAAAAGAATATAAGTTACCTAAGTGGTGCGTGTCAATGAGGCATGCACCACTTTTAATAAATAAAAATTATGAGCGTAAGCGTAGACACTGTTTATCAACGGGTATTAGCCATACTCAACAAGGAACAAAGAGGGTATGTTACGCCTCAAGAATTTAATCTATTTGCCAATCAAGCGCAGATGGATCTATTTGAGCAGTACTTTTACGACATCAATCAGTTTGGTCGTCTGCACGGTAATGACACGGAATTCTCCGACATGCTCAACATCCTAAATGAAAAAATAGATATTTTCGAAGTAACCGCTGCTATGACATATGGCGCGGGACTGCATTGGACCCCACCTGCTAATTTGTATCGGATAGGCACGCTTATATATAATAATATAGAAGTAGAGCGTATAAACAAAAATGAATTTTTATACATAAATGCGTCCCCATTACTTAAGCCAACTAACACTAGACCTATATTTGTGTCTAGCGCTGCTGGATACAAAGTCTATGGAGCAGCTGAGTTAATTACAGGCGTAACGTGTAATTATATTAAAAGACCAGCGCAAGCGGTGTGGGGATATACCACAGTTAGCGGGGCAGCATTATATAACTCTTCCGCCTCAACAGATTTTGAGTTACACGATTCAGAAGAAACTGAATTAGTTACTAAAATATTAGAGTTTGCAAGTTTATCTATAAGAGACTTAAGTCTTTATCAAGTAGGTAATCAAATGGAAGTGCAAAACACTCAACAAGAAAAATCTTAATAGATGGGACTAATAGATCAAACTCAAGAGCAGTATTACGAAGGAGCAGATGGCGTCTGGAATAGTGGCGATGAAAATTACGGCGGCTACCAGTTCACTAGCATTAAAGATGTTATAAATAACTTTATGGTTGCTTATGTAGGTGAAGATAAAATCATAAGCAAAATAAAAAGAACAGACGTAGCCTTTTATGCGCAGCGCGCAATTGCTGAATTTAGTTTTGATACTTTGCCATCTGAAAAAGCTTTAGAGATTGAAATAGGACCAGCATTATACATGATAATGCCTCAAGATTACGTAAACTACGTAAGATTCTCTTGGGCCGATAATAATGGTATAGAAAGAATTATATATCCAACTAGAGATACAAGCAACCCGTTAGCGGCAACGCAGGATAACAATCTTGAATATACTTTTGATAATGACGGAAACGTTATATACGCTAACGAATCTACAACTTTAGCTAGGTTTAATTCAGGATATTATAATCCTGTTGCTAATTTAGATAACAGTAATTTTTCTACAGGTGAGCTAATAAATCTTTATAGATATGGCAGAAGATATGGGTTAAGTCCAGAGCATGCTCAAGGTAACGGGGTGTTTTACATCGATAAGTTAAAAGGTATTGCGCATTTTAGCTCTGACATGGTTAATCGCATTGTTACTTTAAAATACATTAGCGACGGCTTAGGCACTGACGCAGAAATGATGATTCATAAATTTGCTGAAGATGCTGTATACAAATATATTGCTCATGCTGTTTTAGCGACTAGAGCAAATACCCAAGAATATCTTGTGCAAAGATACAAGAAAGAAATGTTTGCGGCTAAAAGAAATGCTAAACTACGTTTATCCAATCTTAAAGTTAGCGAAATTGCACAGGTAATGAGAAATCAATCCAAGTGGATTAAACACTAGAATATGGCTAAACTACAGCATACATTTGTTCGAGGTAAAATGAACAAAGATCTTGACGAAAGACTTGTTCCTAACGGCCAATACAGAGACGCATCAAACGTTCAGGTAAGTACATCTGAAGGTTCTGATGTAGGATCAGTTGAAAATATACTTGGTAACTCTTTAAAGAATTTTGAAGGTGCGGGTGATTGGGACGCTAGCTTTGGATTAACAAATGCAAAATGTATAGGAGCCGCTACCGATCCGCAAAATGAAAATATATATTGGTTTTTAACTAGTGATGAAGCTGATGCTATTGTAGAATATGACCAAACAACAGGTATAGTTGCTCCTGTGCTGGTTGACATGGGTAGTGTTTTAAATTTTAGCTCGGACTTTTTAATAACAGGCATTAACGTATTAAGCGGCTTATTAATGTGGACTGACAACCGCAACGAGCCTAGAGTAATAAACATAGCTACATTTAAAGCCGGGTCAAGCCAAGGTGGCAATGAGTTCACTACCACCACACAGGTTTATGGTAGAAACTTTATTGACACAGATATAACTGTTATAAAGCTTAAACCAAATACAGATCCAGTAATCTCAATGAATTCCTCATTAAGATCAGGATTTGGTTCCGGGTTATCTCCGGCGTTCCTTACTAAAAATTTTACAGAGCAAGTACCACCGGGATCTGGTAACCATAAACCTTTAGAAATCGATACAAGCGTAACGCTAACCGGTGTAAATGATGGCACAGGTCAAAGTCCACAGCCTATAGTTAATTGGGTGGTAGGCGATATTATTGTTCTTACTGCGCAGCAAGTGAACACTCAGAATTTTAATGACACTTATGAGATTAGAATTAAAATAACCGCTACCGCTTTAAATAATCCAGTAGGTACAATTGAATCTATAGCATTGGATCTACCCTTCGGACCTTACACATGGACATGTGTACTCGAGGAGGACAATCCTATGTTTGAATTTAACTTCCCTAGATTTGCTTACCGGTGGAAATACGTAGACAACGAATATTCAGCGTTTTCACCATGGACTGATGTAGCTTTTCTACCTGGGCTATACGATTACGATTCGGCTAACGTATTTAATAAAGCGATGATTAATAATCTTCGTAAATTAACCTTAAGCACATTTGAAACGGCGCCTAAAGGCGTTGTAGAGATTGACATACTATATAAAGATTCGGCTTCCCCTACGGTGTACAAGGTAGACTCTATAGCCGCAACAGCAACAACATTCGCAATTACATCAGAATTAATATACAACGTTATATCTAGCGAGCAAACAATTCGCCCATATGATAACGTGCCTAAGAAAGCTAAGTCGCAAGAAATTATAGGCAACAGAATAGTTTATGGGAACTATACACAAAATTACGATGTAACCGACAACAGCCAGATAAGTATTGTAGCTAATTCGGTATCTAACTCTACAATAAACTCAGCGGTTTCTTCGTTAAAAAGCCAAAGAACTTACCAGGTTGGTATAGTTTATTTAGATGAATACGGTAGAGAAACACCTGTTTTTACAAATGATACCGCAACTATAATATTACCTAAAAGCTTATCTACAAAAAGAAATAGGCTATCCGTAACCTCAGCGCACACTAAGCCAGCGTGGAATCCTACGCATTTTAAATATTACGTAAAAGACATATCTAGCGAATATTACAATTTTGTACTGGACAGATTTTATGATGCAGAAGACGGCAACATGTGGCTAAGTATCCCTTCAGCTGAGAGAAATAAAGTTGCAATTGACGATTTTATTATACTTAAAAAAGAACATAACACTAATTTGCCGGTAGAAGACGCTGCTAAATATAAGATTATAGATATTAGTAACGAGGTGCCACGCCCTGTTGCTAATCAAAAAACACAATTAACATTTGGCCAAATAACAAATGGTGTTGCCACAGTTGGGGCGTTTGCGGTTAATTTTACAGGACCTACAGTTACAGATAACCCTGACTTTCCAAGCGCTTTTGTAGGAGGTAATTTTATACGTTTGCAGATATCAACCCCTGCGGATCAGCCATTTAGTAATTATTACGAAATTGAAACAGGTGGATTAAGGGCTGACACCGCAAGTAGCTACACTGTAAATTTAAAAACCCCCTTGGGCCAGGACATAGGGGCTAGCATAGGTAGTGGATTTACTGTATATGTTTATAAAGATGAACAAGTAGCTAAGCCAGAATATCAGGGAAAGTTTTTTGCTAAAGTAAATAGGAATACCGCTCTTGATAATGCTATTATATACAATTTTACTAGTGATCCAAGTTATTATATTGTAAAAAGTGAAATATCTATAGTGCCTACAACGCTTGACGATCCGTCAATAGCCGACCCGTCTAATTTGCCTTCTCCTTCACCAGAAGGATGGGCATGGAATGAATATGCTGGTAATACAAACGCTATAGTGGCTTCAGTGCCACAAATGGTTACAGCCGCTTCAGGTGAGGTTACTTTTGGCTTCGGATATGTAAGATATTATGATCCCTTTACTCCAATAGCTGATTTAAGCTTGTTTAATACTATTACAACTAGCAACTCTATACAACTGCAAGATGCAAATGGCGACTGGGGTAAAGCGTTAGACATATCTAGTGTAAGTAAAGGACTTGTACTAAGAGCACCAACGAACCCAGTGGTGCCTATTGGTGGACAGCCAGCGGGTGATAGCCAATACATTTATTATGTAAATGTAACAATAGCAAATCCACTACAGCCTAACTTTGGTGATGGCACTAATAAAATACCCTTAGCCGCACGGTTATTAGAAAGAAAAAGAGGGGTACCTATTGAATTTGACAGCGAGACTGTTGTCTTACCGTCGCCTAATCCCGCTATATTTGAAACAGAACCTAAGGAAGGTGTAGATTTAGATTTATATTATGAAGCTACCGATGCTTTACCTATAGCAGATCTTAATAACGCTCAATTATTAAATTACTTTAATTGTTATTCATTCGGTAACGGCGTAGAATCGGATCGCATAGAAGATGACTTTAACGCAAAAGTTATAGGCAAAGGTACTAAAGTTTCTAGTACTTTAGAAAATACATACGAAGAAGAAAGAAGGGGAGCCGGGCTCATATACAGCGGTATATTTAATAGTACCAGCGGTGTTAATGAGCTTAACCAGTTTATTGCAGGTCTTAAGATTACAAAAGACTTAAACCCTATATACGGAACTATACAAAAACTTTATGCTAGAGACACTGATTTAATTGCGTTATGTGAAGACAAGTGTTTTAGGATATTAGCAAATAAAGACGCTTTATTCAATGCTGATGGCGACAGTAACTTAACAGGCAACAATAGTGTTTTAGGTCAAACCGTTCCTTATTCAGGTGAGTACGGTATATCTAAGAATCCAGAATCGTTTGCGTCGTTTGGTTTTAGAACATACTTTGCGGATAAGGCTAGAGGAACTATCCTTAGGTTGTCACGTGATGGCTTAACAGATATAGGGGATAAAGATATGTCCTTTTACTTTCAGGATAAGCTACGCAAGTCCACAGGCGACCTCATTGGCTCATATGACGTTGACGCATCGTCATACAATGTGTGTATAAATGTACCGACCGTAGGGGCAGAACCAAACAAAACAGAAGGCGTTTCGTTTAAAGAAAGTGTTGACGGCTGGAACACAACACTATCATATGTGCCTGAAGCTGGAGTATCATTGAATAATGAGTATTACACCTTTAAAAACGGAGAATTGTATGAGCACTCAAATCAAACAAGGTCAAACTTCTACGGAACTCAATTCAATTCAACTGTCACACCTATATTCAATGATGCCCCAACAAGCATTAAAAACTTTAAGACTCTTTCGTACGAAGGAGATGAAGGGTGGACCGCTGACGTTACAACAAACATGCAAGACGGTGAAGTAACTAGCTGGAAGAAGAAGGAAAGCTTATTCTTTAACTTTATTAAAGGTAAGGCTACTACGCTGGCTAATATAGATACAGAGGAGTTTTCTGTTCAAGGGTTAGGTAATGTTTTAACTTACAATTCGGCAAGCAACATTATTACAATAAACGGTGAAGTAAATGATTCATTGCAAGCGGGTGACATAATTTATTCTTTGCAACCAGCCTTAAGAGTAATAGGCACCGTACAATCTGTAGACAGAGATTCTAACTCGTTTAGACTTTTAACAGCGTCTCCAGCGCCTTTACCAGTTGCTGGTAACTTTATGTTGTTTGCGAAAGACAGTGAGGTGAATACATCGGGTATAATTGGATATTATGCTGAAGCTAAAATGACAACAACAAGTGGTAACAAGAAAGAGCTCTTTGCGGTTAACTCTGAGGTCTTTATAAGCAGTGAATAATGTGTAATAATAACATATAACTTATTTTAATATGGTAGGAATAGATAGTATGATACAAGGTGGCATGGGAATTGCCAGCGGTATTATAGGCCACAAAAAAAGAAAAGAAGAACAAAAAGCAGCTAAAGGTCAATACGAAAGTGATATGTCTGCCTTTAGAAATCTAGACACGTCTAATCCTTTTCTTAATCAAGAAAACGTATATGAAGACTTAACTGTCAATACAGCTCAAGCTGATTTTACTGCACAACAGCAGAATCAAGGAATGGCTAATATAATGGGTTCAATGAATCAAGCTGCTGGTGGATCAGGAATTGCTGCAATGGCGCAAACCTTAGCTAACCAACAATCTCAAAACGCACAACAAGCGAGTGTTAGCATTGGGCAGCAAGAAGCAGGCAATCAAATGGCTGAAAGACAAATGGCAGGGTCGTTACAAAACCAAGAACGCCAAGGAGAAGTAATGTCTAGGGACATGGAGCGTAATCAAACTGAAACAGAGTTAGGTATGTCACAGAATAGACTAGGTGCTGCTAATCTGGCAAGGCAAGAGGCAACTCAAGCTATTATAGGTGGTGTGGGTAATATAGCTAGCGCAGCTATAAAAGCTAATCCAGCGATGCAGGGAATGGCCGCCATGGATGGTGTTACGTCTGCTGCAGGCCAATTAATAAGATAATATATGGCTAATAGCGATTTAATAAAAGGTGAAGGTACCGTAAGAAGCTCCCAAGGCTTTGTGGATTACGGAAAACAATTTACAGGCACAGGAGATGGAGGCACGCAATTTGTTAGAGCAAGTGCTGCGGCTAACGAAGCAAAAATGCAACAAGTGCAGACCACAGTTAATAATGCAATGGGCAAGATGAAAAATAATCTTGACTTAACTGGGTTTAAACCTGAAGAGCAAAAAGCAATGCGCTCTTTTTTAATAGGTGAACGTAACAAATATGCTGCAGCAGCTTCTGAATTAGGTAAACTAAATGATGCTTCGGATCCTGATTACCAATATTATGTAGATGTAATGAACGGAGTTAACAATAGCTTTACTAATTTATCTGCACAAGTAAATGCTTATAAGCAAAATAAAATTGAATTTGCAGACGGGTATAATCAAGGGATGTACTCTAGTGGTAACGATGGTGACCTGGAATTAGAGAACATGTCCATTATGGGGTTTGGTGATAACGTAGCTCCACTATATATAGGCGAGGGTGGTAACTTAGGCTTTGAAACATCTAAAGGTAAAGTTAGCTTTAATGATTACCAGCCACCATTTATGAAAGATTATGATCTTGCAAGCAATTTAGCTACTACTGCAAACTCGTTGCATAAATCTCATACACCCCTTTCTCCTTCACAAGAAAATGTTATACGCTTAGGTTTGCAAAAATCTTTAGGTAGACCTAATGCTTTAAAATCAATTGTTAGTGAAGACTTTAGTGATGATGGGTTTGTTTTTGATGGCATAGACATTAATGCTCCCGATGCTAAAGAACAGGTTATTGGAAGAATAATGGAAGGCTATCGTTCAACCGCACAGGCTGGCTATAATGAATACCAAGCGCGTACAAATAATCGTACAAATAAAAGAGGTGGTAAAGATTATACTGAAAGATGGGAAGATTTAGAAAAAGCCCCTGGAGTGCCTCAAAGAATTAGTGGCCACGTAATTTCGGCTGTTCCAAAGCGCCCAAATGTGTATGAAGTAGACGGGATTCTAATGGATAAAGAAACGGCATTAGATGTCGTAAATAATTAAAAATTTAATTAAATAATATGGATCTTAGCAAACTTAGTCCCGAAAAATTGCAAAAAATGGCAGATATGAACGGTATAACCGTTGAAGAGCTATTAGCAAAATCAAGGGGCAATGAGGGAAAGCAAAACGATTCGATGGAAATAGACCCACCAGCGAGTCAGAATATAGAAACGTCCGCTGGGGAATCCAGTTCGGGCGATATTTCTTTGGGGTCACCAGAGATTGACTTTCAAATTACTACAGACGATTTAAAATCTGATGAAGGTGATGTTGTAGCCAGACTAAATGCAGGACTTAGCCAATATGGTTTAATTGCAAAAGAAAGTACAAGTACTAATAGCTTTAATGCTATTAATATTGAAAAGCGAAAGTCTAAAGAAGACGAAAAAAACTTTTTCCAAAAAATAGGATCGTTCCCTGAACTTGCTTATAAGACTGTTTCCGATACGCTTTCGTCTTTTAATGTTGGATCGGATCTATCTGAAGAACAGCTAAAAGAAAGCGCAAATGCTATTAATCAACTTGTAAACCAATTAGGGGATACGTCTTATTTAGCTAAGGCGGAAATTGAGCTTGGCGGTAAATGGAACGAATTTAAAGAAGCTACTACTGCTGAAGAAAAAACAGAAGACGAGTTAGCAAAAGATTACAAAAAAGCGCGCTTAAATAAATTTGAAGAAGTTCAGGCTAAATACAATAAAGCTGCTGAGGCGCGCACACGTAATTTAGAGCGAGGCTTTGCAGATGAAAGAATGACATATGCTACTGTGTCTGACTTTTCAAATCAAGAAGATTACGATGCATATATAGCTTGGGGGAAAGGCGATTTAATAGCAGACCCTACAGAAGAAGATATACAAGCATTTAATTTAGAACGTAAGCAGGCATTTGCAGATACTAAAAGTAAAGAGTTTGGTGGCGATTTAAGCATAAGCGAAAGACAATCTTTAGATGCTTTAGTTGACAATAAAGCAGTGGTCTTAAATAATAGTATAAAAGGTCTTACAGACTTAAGAATTTTAGGTAAAAATACCGCTGCAGAGGCTACTGTCATTATTGATAATTTTAATAATAATCCATCATTAGATAATTTTGAAGCTGCTACCGCTGCATTTAAAGAAGTAAGAGAAATTGAAAATGCTATTTTAGATAGTGCAAATTCTTTAAAAAACGATATTGGGGAGGCCGAATACATAGGGCTAGCAATGGGCGTTTTAAAGAAAGATTACAATCGCTTGCGCCAAATGCGCAGTGTTGCGAAAGGAATGGCCGCTGACGTTTGGTTACTTGGAGCCGAGATGGACGAACTAATGGGCGTTTCATATGAAGGAGAGTATGACAAGGCAGTAGCGCTCAAACGAGAAACGATGCGCGAAGCTGAAGGATTCCAAGAAAATTTAACTATTGACGAAGTTGGTAGTATGAAAGACGCTGGGCGTTGGATTGCTGGAGCTGGAACAAACTTACTACCATCTTTAGGCCTTGCTGCAACTGGCCCTGCTGCATTACCACTATTTTTTATGACTGGTGCAGGTGGTAAACTTGGTGAAATGGCGGTCGCTGAAGAAGATGCCGCAATGCGTGTAGTTAAAAACGCAAAATATTTAGAAGAAAACCCAGATATTGACGAGCTAGAACGGGCGGCCATCGAAGCGGAAATGGTGGAGGACGCTAAAACTTTGAATATATCTGACTTACAAAAATTTAGCGTTTCCGCTTTGTACGGAATGGCCGAAGTTATTTTTGAAAGAGTCGGTACAATGCAGATATTAAAAAACCTAGGCAAAACCGCAAGGGCTCTTAAGCCTACAAGCGTTAAGCAAGGCATGTATGCTATTGGCAAAACATGGGGCGAAGGTCTTAAACGGGAAGGTGGTTCAGAATTTGCTACCACTGTAACTGGAAACATCGGAGACATTTACATATTGGGTGAAGATAAAAACGTTTTTGAAGGCGGTTTAGAAAGCTTTGCTCAAGGTGGATTGATGGGTGTTAGTATGGTTTCTATAAATACACCAAGACTAGTAAAAGAATCTATTGTCGGCGAAATAGCTACCCGTAAAGAAAGCAAAAGACTAAAAGAAATTATGCAGCGTATTAGTGAGTTAACTAATATGCCTATAAATAATATCGACCTAGGTTCATTAGGGCGCTTTGGCAACTTAACTCCGGAAGTCCGTAAAATGGTAGAAGAGCTTACGCTGGAGTCAGGAAGCATTAAGGATGAAATTTTAGAAGGATTAGGTACAAAATATACTGCAGAGCAACTATTTGAAATAGGCGAACGCAATAGAAATTTGCGTAAAATTGAAAGCGAGTGGTCTGAAATTACAAGCAATCCAAACTTTTCCGCTTCTCAGCTAAAAGCTTTTGAGGTAGAGTATAGAGCAAAATACGAAAAAGAATCTCAAAAGCGTAATGAAATTTTAGAAGACGAAATTTCTATAGCAGAAAATTTAAAAGAAGCAGGGGCTCGTACTGTTAACTTTGATGCTACCAGCGGCTATGCTACGTATAACGTACGCATGCAAACAGAAAGCTTGTTGCGTATGAATTCTGAATTTGGAAAACTTAGTGCTAGCACAATACAGTCTTTAAACGAAAAAGCTAAAGCTGAACTTGAAAAGGAGGGGTTAGAAGTAACAAACGAATCTGTTAAACAGAAAGTTAGAAAAGATTATTTTGAAAATAAATACAGAGAGCTTATAGAAAAAGGCCGAGATAATGTACTGCGTTATATTCAAAATAATAAAGATAAAAAAATTAACCCCCCTGAATCTTTCGACGGTGAAGGTGCAACAGAGAATTTAATTGCTAGAGCAAAAGAATTAGGTTACGAAAACATTAGTGAACTTAAAAAAATGCTAGCTAGCGGCAGAACAGAAGCACTTAATTTTGGAGGGTACAATCTAGTACACATGCCAAACGCTATTAAGAATGGTCGTATTGGTGTATTTGCACATGAGGTGTTGCATGACGAAGCAGAATTAGGCATCCAGTCAAAAACAGGTAACGAAGCAGGGCAAGACCTTTTAAATTATTTAGAAAAGAAGCAGCCTGACTTATTTGCTAGAGTTAAAGATCGCCTTGACAAAAACTACGTTGAGACCGATGAAAGCACCGGCGAGTCTAAAAAGAATAAATATTATCAAGAAGAAGCGTTAACCGCTTTATCTGATTTATTAGCTGACGGCTATATGCCTAACGCTAATACATTGGAACAAGTTAAATTACTTCTTAGTAAAATATTACCGGGAAAATTTAAGTTATCCGACGATGCCGCTGTTTATCAATTTGTTTTAGATTATAATAAAGCCGCTCATTTTGGTGGCAAAGTAAAATCTTCAAAACCTTTTATAAGAGCTGCAGGAAAAGAACCTGAAAACAAAGAAACAAAACAAAGCCGTACACAATCTGCAGAAGCAGCAAAAGCAGTTTTGGATAAAGTAAGTTCAAATATGGACTTCTTTGATCCTAACTCACCGCTTATTGCGAGAGTTCTTCCAGGAATGATTCAAGCACAGTTAGCAAAGCTTTCTATTAAAGGCTTACAGTTTGACATGGATGAGGCTAATAGTGACATTGTTTATAGACTGTATTCTAACGGAGACATAAATAAGTTTGATGGTCGAGGTACATTATACGGTTATATAAATGGGCGTATTAGTTTCCGTATTAAAGATATGCTTAAAGCTTCTGGCGAAGGTAAAAACGATATTGTTGAAGACTTTAATCAGAGCGACATAGAGGACCTTAAAGGTGAGGCTGCTGATGTTACTACTATAGAACAAATAGAAGAGCGCACGGAAGCTGAAAAGCCTGAATACAGACCTCTTTTAAATAGTAGAATTGCAGAACCAGAATTAATACAAGAAATACTTGGTAAAATACCTAGAATAGTAGGTACTCTTAAAAGTCGTATTGATGCTCCTGTTTCTAAAAACACTACCGTTACTCCATTAGTAAATGAATTGCGTCTCGCTTTAGGTAAGCAAGTAGACATTGACTTGAAAAAAGCAATGGGTGGTAAAAAAGACGGGGTGCTTAGAAGATTTTTAACGGATAACAAAAAAGCTATCCTTGAGAATATGACCACTACTTATTTAATGTCTGCTTTTCCAGCTGCAATACAAAAACAAGTAGATGGTGTATTTACTAGTGATTGGAAAGGTAAAAAAATTGATAGAGAATCTGTAGATACAGATAAAGCAGGTAGAACATCTGGAGCTGAATTAGTACGTAGATTGCCAAATGCTTCAGCAAAAATAGATGACAAAACCTTTTTGTCTTTTATTCTTGATGAAAAAGGTAATCCTTTACGCGGTAAAAAAGAATCTCTCGCTAAGGCTATTGGAGAAGAATTAGCTATAGAAATTATTAATCAGGAAATGCAAAATCCTGATAGCCAAATCCGACAAGCTTTTGAAGCTAATCAAGAAAGAATAGGTACTGAAATTGCTGACAATTACATAGCGAAGCTTAAACTTGATTTTGAAAGAGGAAATATTAAGTACTCTAAGGGTTTCACGCAAACCGAATTGCAATCCGCTCAAAACCTGGCGGCATTAGACATTGTTTTAAATAAAGTATTACGATCTGATAAAGTTTTCCCAGATGATTATACTTTAGACGATGAAAATTTTAATAATGGTATAATTGAACAATTTAAGTTAGAAGCAAAAGAGCTAGGCGTAGACCTTAATGACGTTAACTTTGAAAAGGTTTTTTGGCATATTGGGGAAATACTTAATAGTACGGTTGCCGATTATAAGCTAGAAATAGATGCGAGATTTAGTAACCTAATTCCGCAAGCTTCTAAAGAAGTTCAAGAAGAGCTAGAAGGTTTTATGACCGTTCGCCGTTTAAAAAGTAAAGGAGAGCTTAAAACTTTAAAAAAATACCTTGAAAGTGTAGGTATTGTACAAAGCAGAATTAGCATTAATGAATTAAGAGCATTTGGTATTGGAGCGTTTAAAGGCGCTATTAAGTCAAAAGCTATTGTTGCCGCTAACAAAATAAATGCCGAAATTCTTTCTAATGTAACTAAATACACTACAAAAGAAGTAAGTGCAAAAGACTTGTTCGAGTTACAAAAAAACGGTGATATTAATAATACTTTGCAGTCTTCCGGCATGGTTGAGAAGATTCAAGCCCAAAACTTAGCCAACAAAATATTGTCTAGTAGAATTGCCGGTGAATTTATTTTAGCAGTTCAAAAAGGCGAGATGACTTTAATGGACTTTGCTAGATTTTTACAACGTGATAATGGTACGCGTAACGATGGATTTGGACCACTAGGGCAATTAACAATTATTGATGGCAACATAGATTATAATTCAGGGCAATACATAGAACATATGTTTCCTAACGTACAATTTATGTTTGAGCTATTAGAAATAGCTGGCAACCCTAAACTTGCCCTTGTTAATAATGAGTTAGGCAAGGAAACTATTGATGCCATAGACAAGGCATATGAAAAAAATATATTAATGTCTACCGATCAATTAACGGCAAATCCTGTTATTGATAAAATACTATCGCCCACTAATCCTGCCAATATAGAAAGATTAAGACTATACGGAGAAGCCGCGCGCGCTAATACTTATTTTGCAGCAGTTAATGAAAAAGGAAATTTAATCACTTTAACAGATTATTTTGAAAGTCTAAAAGAAACAGAAGCATACACAGAAAAAATAGATATAAACTTTAAAGCTGTACAATCTTTTGAAAAATGGTTGCAGCCATCCGTAAAGTTCTCTATATCTAAACCAACCGCTGTATTTATGGTAGGCGGACCAGGCTCTGGTAAATCTAGCACACTAGAAGGATTAGGTTTAATTGACAAAGGCTATAGATTAGTTAACCAAGACCCTTATTTAGAAAAATATATAAAAGATGCTGGACTAGCGAGTGATGAAAAAACTTATAACAAAGAAGAAAGATCATTAAGAGCTAAGCTAGGCTGGAAAGCTAGAAAAGCTGCGGAAGAAGATTTAGCCAATAATACAGCTGGACGAGAAAGCATGGTAGTTGATGGCACTGGCGCATCATATAAAGCTACAACTAAAAAGATGAAAGCTTTAGAAGATGCAGGGTTTGAAATACAAATGATATTTGTAAACACTAGCAAAGATATTGCAGTAGAAAGAAACCGTGCGCGGGCTGAAAGATCGTTAGCAGACTTTATAGTAACTAAAACTTGGGATAGCGTACAAGAAAGCGCTAAGCAATATAAAGAAGACTATGCCGGTCGTTTTTATGAAATAAATACTGATAACCTTTCTTACGGTGAGGCTTTGCCTGAAGCATTTGTAAATAAAGTAAACACAGGTTTAGAAGCATCAGGCATTAAGTTTAGCAAAGGCTTAAGCGAGGGCTTAAATAAAATGATTGAGCGCAATAAAGGAGTTGCGGCCGATAAATTATATTCAGTAGCACAAGCCCGTATGCAAGGCGAAAAGAAAGGCAAGTATCGTTTGTTTGTTCCTGCGTCTGCTGAAGATTTTAGAGGGCTAACTTCATATACATTTGCTGGCAAAGGAAAACAAGGTGAAGCTGACCAAAAGTTTATTGAAGACAATTTAATTACGCCGTACATTAGAGGTATTGCAATGATTGAAGCAATTAAACAGCAAGTGCGACGTGAATACAATGCTTTAGCAAAAACTAATAAGCAGTATTTTAAAATGCTAGGTAAGAAAATCGATAATAGCGATTATACTTATGATCAAGCATTAAGGGTGTACATGTGGACTCAGCAAGGTATAGAGATACCTGGTATGGATAAAGCTGACATTAGGTTTTTAATTAATGCGATTAACGCGATGCCACAACTTATTGAATTAGGCAACGCGATGCAACTCATATCTAGACAAGACACATGGGCCGAGCCTGGTGAGCATTGGCTTTCCCGTACTTTAGTTTCAGATCTTAACGGAATGACTGAAAAAGTAGGTAGAAAAAAATACTTGCAAGAATTTATAGAAAATTCTGAAGTTATATTTAGTCCTGAAAATTTGAATAAGATTGAAGCTGTTTATGGAACAAACCACAGAAGCGCTATTGAGGATTCTTTATATTCAATGACTAACGGTACAAACCGTACTGCTGGATCTAAGAGCAGACAAGTTAATGCTTGGTTAAATTGGGTAAACAACTCTACCGGCGCTATAATGTTCTTAAACGTTCGCTCCGCAATATTGCAAACTCTATCTGCTACTAACTTTATTAATTGGTCTGATAACAACCCGCTTAAAGCAGCGGCAGCATTTGCAAACCAGCCACAATATTGGTCGGATTTTGCAATGATATTTAACTCCGACAAGTTAAAACAACGCCGTTCAGGATTGCAAACGGATGTTAACCAGGCAGAAATTGCTAATCAAGCAGAAGGCGCTAAAAATAAAGCAGGTGCTGTAATTGCTTATTTATTAAAAATTGGTTTTACCCCTACTCAAATTGCGGATAGCTTTGCTATTGCAATGGGTGGATCATCAATGTACAGAAATAGAGTTAACACATATCTTAAACAAGGTATGGAGCAAAAAGCAGCAGAAAAGCAAGCGTTTGAAGACTTTAGCAAAACTGCAGATGAAGCACAACAATCATCTGATCCGTATTTAGTTTCTCAAGAGCAACGTAGCGTGCTAGGTAGATTAGTATTAGCATTTCAGAATACGCCAATGCAATACACCCGCTTAATGAAAAAATCAATGCAGGATCTTGCAAACAGACGAGGAGACCCTAAAACACATATATCTAAAATTATTTATTACGGTGCGGTGCAGAACTTTATATTCTCCGCATTACAGAGTGCATTGTTTGCCGTTATACCTGGATTTGACGACGAAGAAGAGTCTGAAATGACCGCAAAAGAATTAGAAAAGCTTGAGCGCAAGAACGATAAAAGAATTCTTCGTATTATTAATAGTATGACAGATTCTATTCTTAAAGGTAGTGGCGTAAGAGGAGCCGTATTAGCAACCATTAAAAATACTATTACAGAATATTTTATACAAAAAGATAAAGGATTTATGGCTGACCGTGGAGCGGTTGTATTACAAGTACTTAGTATTTCTCCACCTATAGGATCAAAACTTAGAAAAATAAACTCTGCTTTAGCTGGAGAAGCATTTAACAGGGATATACTTAAAGCAAGAGGTTTTGAGATTATGCAAGATGGCCGTGTAAATTTAAGCCCCGCATATTCTATTCTTGGTAGTTTAGTCTCAGGTACTACCAACATTCCCATGGATAGAGTAGTAGATCTTATTAACGGTTATTCAGAAGCATTAGATTCTAGAAACACAGAATGGCAACGTATAGCATTAGCAGCTGGCTGGAAAACATGGGATGTGGGTGCCAAGAATGAAGAGAACGATCTTATTAAAATAGAGGCTAAAACGCAGCGTAAAGAGGAGAGTAAAGCAAAATCTAAAAAAACGCGTAAAAGCAAAAAAGAAAAAGAACTGGCTAAAAAGCTTGAAGAATATGATAAAAAATACCCTGAACGTAAACCTAAATAAAAATAAATAATGAAATTATCAAATAACTTAAGCGTTGCTGAGGTAATTAAATCTACTACAGCAAAGAGATGCGGCATTAGTAATGAGCCTACATTAGAACATTTAGAAAATTTAAAGGCAATTTCATTAAACATTTTCCAACCTACACGTGATTATTTCAACAAACCTATTCGCGTAACGTCTGGGTATCGTAGTGAAGCTTTGAATGAGCGCATTGGTGGGAGTAAAACATCTCAGCATTCTAAGGGCCAGGCTCTTGACTTAGATGCTCAAGCATTTGGCGGAATAACTAACAAAGAGCTATTTAATTATATTTCAGAGCACACTAGCTTTGATCAGCTTATTTGGGAATTTGGCAATGCGGACGAACCTGACTGGGTGCATGTTTCATATGTTGACGACCGCAAAAACCGAGGTGAAAGATTAGTAGCTTACAAAAAAGAAGGTAAAACAAAGTACAAGCACTTTAAATAACATGGCAAAAGAAATTTCAGAAAACACAGTAGTAGGCTTATCTCTAAAAACAATAGGTGTTATAATAGCTGGTGTAGGCGTAGCTTCGCTAGGATATTTTGATTTACAAGCGGGTATAGAAGAGGCTAAGCTATTGCCACCGGCAGAAGTTGGTAGAATGGAATATGACCTTAAAGATCAGTTGATTCGCGAGACAATAATGAACACACAAAATGATGTGGGTGAAATTAAAAAGCAACTTGATAAAATAGAAGAAAGACTATTTGAAATGAAATAACATGATAAAGAAAATAACCCTTTTATTAATTGCGTTTACGCTATTCTCTTTTGCTTCTAATAAAATTAGCAAAAAGGGTGTAGTAGTAGTACATTATAACGCAAGCTTTAACGCCGCAAACAATTATGTGGATGTTATTAAAATTAAAGATGCTAAAGTATTCAGAGCATCTATTGATGGCAATGCTTCATTAAAGCAAGACGAGCGTATAAGATCAGTGCCTACCGTGATATTATATAATAACGGTAAAGAAATTTTTAGGTGGGAAGCGGGTATTAATTTATCGTTAAGTCATGTAGACTATCGTGAGATACAAAAACAAGTAGATAAAATAACCGGCGCAAATCAATTCTAAATGAAGAAGTTAATATTCGTAACACTATTTATATTGTGTCAACCATTGTTTGGTCAAAACGCAATAAAAGATTTCTTTAAATACTCAACAGTATACACTAGCGGCTTTGCTTCTAACCCAATGTATGCAGAAGAGGTTTGGTACACCACTCAAGGCGGGGAGCTGTTTAACTACACAGAGGAATACAACTTTGACTACACAGCTACAATAGGTATTCGTAAGGTAGCTAGATATAAATACGAGAACAGACAGAACAGATTCTACGATGGTCAGCGTGAGTCTACAAGCTCTTTATCTGCCACTGTAGGTGCTGTAAAAGGATTTGAGTATGTAGCTCAATATGACTTAGCTAGACAACAAGGTAGACAGTATAATAACCAAAGATACTTTCTTAGATACCTAGGTAAAAACTTTATGTTTAAAGGAGAATACCGTCATCAAGGTTTGGCTCGTTTAGACTACTCTCAAGTAGATTCAAGACTAAGACTGCATATAGGTGAGCTAGACTTCTCTGCTGGTATTGCAGGACGCTTACACAAACCATACGGATATAACCCTATATCTGATTTCTTAGACAACAACCCATGGTGGGACTTAGTGCGTAAAATGGGCTATGAAGATGTGTATTACGGAATTGATTACGATAATGACGATGAGGTAGACAACTTTGATTGGTTCTGGAACGACCCTAGCGGGGATAAGGTTGCTGATACTGATGAAGACTTTCGTAGGTATATATATCCAGGCATTGTAAACGAGTTCAATAGAATGAGTATAGATAGTGTAGGGTTTCTATCTTCTGTATCCGCTATATTTGGTGTTGACTACTATCATTATGCGGAAAACTTTTGGATACACTCCTGGTTAAACGTGTTGCCTTATCATCAACACATAGGCGGTAAAGAAGAATTCTCTTATCAAAATTACGTTGACGGTAAGCAATGGTTTGATCACTCTGGCGGTTTAATTTTAGGATGGAAAATAGGTAGTAACTGGGGTGTATTTACAGAATCAGAATATATGAGATACTGGGATAAGAACATATTCAGTATACGAGCAGGAATTAATTACCAATTTAGATAACAAAAACAAAAACAAAAAGACGGAAAAACTAAATATAAACATAAATAACTATGAGAACTAAAGGCATAGGACCACAGGGCTTAGGATTAAAAGGAAACAATGGGTACCATATAGGATCACCAGCTAAGTTTAAAGCTCACAAAATGTATGGTAAAGGTGGGGAAGTAGAAAATGCTAAAACAAAAGAAGCTCATTTGTCTTTAAAAAACAAAGGTTACGGCCATAGTCCATTAAAGCTTAAAGATGCATGTTACAAAAAAGTGAAAGCACAGTATGATGTATTCCCTTCGGCATACGCAAGCGGTGCTATAGCTAAGTGCAGAAAAAACAAGTAGTATGTACAAGCAATATAATTCACCTTTTAAGGTTAGAAAAACTAAAGAAGGGTTATCGCTTAAACGCTGGTTTAAAGAAGAGTGGAAAACACCTAAGGGTAAAGAAGATTACGAAGGTGGAGAGAACACGTTTAGGCCAACTAAGAAAGTATCGAAAGATACACCCGCAACATGGAATGAATTAACACCAGCTGAAAAAGCTAGAGGTCAAAAAGAAAAAAATACTAAAGGAAGAGTTAGTAGATATAAAAAATAAAAAAAGGGGATCCAATTGCGGGTCCCCTTTGTTATTTACATGATATTTAAAAGGCGATCACCCTTCTCTTTATCTATTGCCCTAATCTCATAAAGCAACTCTTGTTCTTTTACGTAAGCTTCTTTACGCTCTTCATCCGTAGATTCCATACCTAAGTTAGTAAATATGGATGCGCACTCTCGCAGCTTGTTATCAATCAGCTTTTTCTTGCAAGTACCACACATTTTTGTATGTATAGCACACATTAGCTTCCACAGCCTTCGCAGTCAGGGTTGTCAATACTGCATGCATTACTGTTTTTATCATCCGTCGTAAGTTCATCAACAAAGTCAGCGAAGCTATCTGACACGTTAAAATCGTTTTTCATAGTGTTTGTTATTTATGTATTTGTATTGCGATATCAATAAATGGTAGGTAGAATACGTGCGAAGTAATGTCATCATTATAATAACTACGCATACCTATTAATACTCCTGGGTAGAATCCCAATGACACAGCCCATTCGCCGCTGAGGTTTTCATCTTCGTTTTCCTGCATGCTCTGTAATTCTTTCTATTTCTGAGATTAGCTCTTTGTATTTAACTTTGCCACGCTGACGCCACGACCACTGCACCCACTTGTCTATTTGCCTGTCTATGTATTGCTTCCGCGCGTTTTGTTTTGGCGCTCTAGAATCAATGCTACTACTATGTCGCATTCTTTATGATTTTGAGGTTTATATAATGCAAAAGGCTCTAACTTGTTTTCAGCTATATACTTCTTAAACAACTTCCAGCGCATCGGAAATGATTCATTAGCTCTACCTTTAGTTTCAATAATAAAATGCTTACCCACAAAATCTGGGGTATATTTAATATTAAGTATTTTTTTATTTCCTCTATTAATAAAGTCGCCCTTACCGTTTCCTGTTCTTTCAAAACTTTCAAATGGGAATTCAAACGCATGTTGCAATTCAAACGTTTCCCCCTCATATAGTGCAGCAATCTTAGCTTTTCTCAAAGCCATATACATGTACTTCTCAAGTCCTGAAGCAAAGTTGATACCATCATATGATACTTTGTTTGCTCTTACAGGCCCTTTCTTTCGTGTGAATTTTCTTTTCATATTACTTCTCGGAGCTCGTTGCTTCATGCTCTTCTTTAGCTTTCTGCAAATATAACACAGCATCCATAAGCTCTTCTTGTAAATGATTAAGCCATTCAAACATATCGCTTGGGTCTGCATCTAGAGTGACGCCGTACTTCTTAAAGCCTACGTCTGAACGATCTACAAACTTATCTACTACGCGCTCAACAACTGGATCACGAAAGTTAATTATTTTTTGTTTCATAACGTTTGTGATTTGCTTTTTATATAACGAGAAAAAGCTTGACCCATAGAGCTTTCCAGGTGTGGGTCTTTATTGACTACGGCTGGGGTTTCTTTAACGAACGTCCCGTTGACCATGTTGCCAGATCTATTAGCAATCTCATTATAAGCAGACTCAATACAATCTTCAATACGGACGCCTCCAAGCTCGGCAAGGTTGGTGAGGACAACAATAGCATCACCAATAGCGTCAATAAACTCGTCATTATCAGACTTAAGTACTGCTTCACTAAGTTCTCCGACTTCTTCATATAATTTAATTAATTGTGTTTTAGTATCACCACTTTTATATATACCACGGTTGTGTGCCCATGTACGTATCTCATCAAAGATACTATCATCTTCAGTAGGCTCGTAAGCTGGGCGAATAGCTTGTACTTCAAAACGATCTTGCTCAAATTCGTGGAAAGCTTTATTATATACAAAGCATCTTTCATTGCTAAACTGCGACGAAAAAGCGTTATTCTTTATCCATACTACGTTTTGCGCGTCTATAGTAAAGCGATAGCCTTGAGGTGTTACCCATGATAAACCTAAGTTGTCCATCAGCATATCCTTAAGCTCATTAAGCGGCACAGGAAAAGTTGTTGTTTGATCTGTTGAATTTAATTTCATTAGATTATTGTTTTTAAATAAATTCTTATACTCTGTTTGATCAACTGGATAGCCATAAGACTTTTGAAGTTCTATCTCTAATTTTGATATTTGATTAATATCATCACCTGCAAATAGAACTTCATATTCTTCTTCAGCATAACCCTGTTGCTGAGTAACTCTCTTAACAAGATTACGTGTTACTCCAATTTTTTTACCCGGAATGTGATAAATAAAATACTTCATTATAGTCCAACGCTTAAAGGTGCTTTTATAGCTGGCAACGGCTCATAACTTTTTAGTTCAATTTCCCATTCATTAGGAATTACAACTTCTTTATCATAACCAATTGTCAACCCTGATCCTGCTAAATCTAGTACAGGCAAAAGCATATTGTTTAATTTTCTACTAAGTAACTCTTTAGATTGCTCTAAGTGATTTGAGTACAAATGACAATCACCTAATTGAGCTATTAGTTTACCTGGTTGATAACCGGCACCTTTAGCAAGCAACTCTAATAATAAGCCATACATGGCTATGTCATAAGGTAATCCTAAAAACACGTCTGCTGAACGCTGTTGCCACATTAAATCTAGCTTACCGTCGTTTATATATACTTGAAAGCCGTAATGACACGGAGGCAATGCCATTTGATGTAATTCGCTCGGGTTCCATGCGCTCAATATAAGACGCCTAGATTCAGGGCTAGTCATTATACCTACTATTAATCTTTGGAGCTGATCAATGCCATTAAAATTGCGCCATTGCTTGCCGTATACAGGTCCTAAGGTTCCATCAGTACGTCCAGAGCGTTTATAATCGGGATCCCAGTAGTTAATACCGTTATCTCTTAAATATTTTATGTCTGTTCGACCTTTCAAGATCCATAGTAATTCAAACTTTGCAGCTTTAAACGAAACCTTCTTAGATAACAAAAGCGGAAAACCCGCTGACATATCATGTTCTAGCGTTTTGCCGAAAAGAGAATAAGTACCTGTACCTGTTCGATCAGGTTTGAAGGGCGCATCTAATAGCTCTTTAATTAAACTACGATACTGCGTTTCTATGTTTTTCATAATAATAAATATAATATTTATAAACCTGCTTTCGTGCATCCTCTGACAAATACTTGCTAGGGTCTCGACTTTTCTTTTTGCCTATTTGTATTTCAACATAAAATTTCTTTGGCGCAACGCCTGTCTCTGCTGCTATCAAGCCTATAGTAATTTCGTTTTTTATACACCATGACATAGCTTTATATTCTTCTTCAGACCTATAATAGTCACCCCATTTTGTTTTTTTAGTGCTTTTTTTTGAACCACTACCCATTATTCCCAAGGCATTTGTTCATTAGCAAAGGATTTAGAGCTATCAATAGGTTTGTAACCACCGCTATCAGACTGCCACTTAAAATGTGCTTCAGCTCCGTTCTCGCCTAAGTTTTGAAACTTAACTTTAAGAACCTTGACCTTAACAGTTTGGGCATCGTAATCTCTATGCACTAAGAGACCGTGGTAAGAAGCGTCATACCATTCACCACCGCCTTTGATGTTGTACATGGTAGGCTCTTCTATTTTGCCATTACCATCTTTATACATTTTAGTAGGGTGAGCTACGACTATAACTAGAACATCGTACTTCTTAGCGAAGACATCGATCTGCTCTAAGTAATCAAGCGTATACTGATTAACGTCGGTTGAAGGCTTAGCAGAGCGCACTTTATTATAAGGGTCTATTACTAAGCACTTTATACCTTTACGCTTTACAAGCTCAGCACCTTTTTTCAATACATGCTCTAGTGTATACTTCTCCATATCAATATGGTAGAAACTACTATTACACATATCCGCAATGTTATTCCACTTTTCAGTATTGATATCTGCCTCACTAGGCATTCCACCCCATATCTTACGCATAAGTTTATGGGCATGAAGAAACGTTGGTTGATTTTCAGGAGATGCATAGGCAGTCTTCCAACCATATAATTGGTTGTAACCTACACACATTTGATCTACGAAATCAGACTTGCCAGAACTGGGGATACCAGTAACAGTAATAAATTGGCCAGTGTAAGTACTAAAGATGCTATCAAACTCACGCAAACCAATTTGAAAGCCTGGTTTAAATCCATTCCTAACAAAATCTGTAACCTCTCCTTCAACATCTCGGAAGGTGGTGACGTTTTCAAGAGGTACGGGGGAAGCAGCGGTAATTCTACTAACAAGTTTTTCTTTGCCATATTTAACAAGATATTCGTTTGCGTCTTTACAATCGTCGAAAGTGGCGATGTAACATACTTCTGTACCAAGTCTTCTAATAAGTTCTTGCTGTAGTGCTTGGCCAGCTTCATCTGAATCTACAGCGATAATGATTTTTTCTTGATCTAAGAAGTAATCAATTGTGTTATCTAAGTACTCAAGATTGTTTGTATTGAGAGTGGCGCCGTTGGGGACAGAGACGGCGTTGGTAACCCCTGCTTCGTGCAGTGCTAATACATCCATCTCGCCCTCAACGATCACACAATACTCGTATCCTACTATACTATTAATATTGTAGAATACCTTTTCAGCGCCTTTGTAGAGTTTAAAATTTTTGCGACCATCACGATATTTCACGTTTACTAATTGGTCACCAACAAAATAATTAAATTGAATTGCATTCTCTACTTTCCCGGTTTGAGGCATAAACTCTTGACCGTCAGTTACTCCGACTTCGTATAATGTAGACCTTGATATACCTCGAGAGGCAAACCACTCAGCAACTTTATCGTTGACGGTGGATTGCTCTTCTGGTTGTGTAGGCTTAACATACACTTTTTCGGCTTTGCCCTTACGATTAAAAGTATGGAGCTGAAAAGTTTTATTACAATTATGACAAGTACCAAGACCCCGTTCCCAATCATATGAAGAACACTTGTCCTTCTGATTTTTGGGTTTCCTATCGTGAGAACATAGAGGACATATCCCCTGTGATTTTCCCTCTTCAAGGCTATGTTGATTGAATTTATCAATCTCAAATCCATTGATCTCTGTTGTCTGCATTAAATGCGAATTGTAGTGTTATTAATATTTTATACTGCTATACACAGTTTTAGAATGGCAAGTCGTCTACTGCTGACGGTGCTGGTGCACTCATTCCACCACGATTGTCTTCGCGTGGAGCAGCCTCTACGTTTTGACCATTAGACCATACAACTTTTACATTGCCTAAGTAAATTTTTGCAGTTTTAGCATCACGCTCTTCTTTAGACTGCTCAAGAATTACTGGTCCTTGGTTACCGAATTGATCAACTTCATCGTTGATAGTAATTACAATGGGTAGGTATTTACCTTTTTTGCCATTGATGATTTTTGTTTTGTCGATACTGTCTAAGTTAATCGACGTCTTGATAATTGAAGCCATAGTATATAATTTATAAGGTTTCGTTAATAAAATAGTTTGTGGGGTCAAAGTTTTCGTCATCTATAAACAAGTTGTATGCTTCAATAGCACGTTCAACCTTGTCTTTGCCTGACTCATAAAATTGTGGTGAGCAATCAAAAATACCAATCTTCTGGGTTTTCTTGTCAACCGCTAAAAAAACCATGTCATACCCAAAGAGTGATCGGTATATATATGCTTGACTGTCATAGTTATATTTCTTAGCAGACCACCTAAACCTATCAAGGTCTCCAGTAGTCTTAAGATCTACAATTAAACCGTCATCGTGATTAATTATATCTGCTTTGCCTTTCCATTGTTTACCAAAAAGCTCACCAATTGCTGGCTTCTCGTATTCAAAATCAATAGGACGAATTAATGCACGGCAATAGTCATTTGCTAAAACAGTATCAACTAAGGCTTCAGTCTTATCAGCTTCATGCTGCAACAGACAAAGTTCACCACCACTTATTTCTTTATACTTTTTAGTATTGCGCGTGGTAGCTTCAACTATTTTAAAGTTCTTAAGCTTTTCAGGTTCTAGTATAGCGGTATGAAAATAGCCGCCAACTAAGAATGCCGGTATTCGCTCAGAAGGTTTACCATATTCTAGCGGATTGTTTAGTAGAGTTCCAATATCTGAATTAGATAAAAAGTTTCTACCAAACGCACCATAGTAATGTTCGTCTTCTCTTAGTTTTTCTATTGCTTTAGCATGACTCATATTATAGTTTTTGTAAGGCTACTTCTACACTCGGTGCAAGATCATACTTCTGCTTAATAGCTTCTAGCTTACCACCGCCTTGTATATATTGCACTGCTTTTGTATATGCAGCATCGGTGGAATTAGCTATTTTACTTTTAGCTTCAGTTTTCTTATCATGAGTGTTGGCAGCATCAGCATCTTGAGTATCATCAATAAGGAATAAGTTGCCTAAGGCATATTTTTTTCCATAAGATGACGCTGACCCAAATTTTTGTGGCATTTGCATACCCTTCTGATTAAGATCAATACCAACCATTGCTGTTGCGGTGATATTAGTCTCGCCATCCGAAATAATAGCAGATGATTCCATAATTGGGAATGGATCAGACGAAACGATTTGTTCGCTGACAATTACTGTTACGCCTAATTCTAATAAGAAAGGTTTAGTTGCTTCAAGAATATCTTCAGCAGAGCGGAAGTTATACTTACCGAATGAGTTGTAGCGAGATTTTTTCGACTTGAATCGAGTTTGAATGTTTGCTAGTTTTTCATTTAATGTCATAGTGGTATATGGTATTTAATTAAGTTTAATTATAAAAAGTCTAACACTTGAGAAGGATCGGTGTTTGCAATTAAAGTATCAATCGCTTCCTTCTTTATTTGTGATATTCTTACGTTAGCCGTAGCAACGTTAATGCTGCAATATACGGCAATTTTTGTAGCTGGCATCTTATCTTGGTCTAAACCGTATGAAAGTCTTACAACATCGTATTGCAATGGTGTTAAGTACTGGCGCATTAAACCTAGTAAATAAGAATTTATGATCGCAATATTATAAGGTTCCGATGTATCAGGAACTTGGAAATGTGGGTTTTCGTCGTCACTGAACGCGTCGATGCTTGAAAATACGCTATTAAAGAACATCGCAACCATATGTTCGTTATCTGGTGACTTCCTAATTTCATTAAGCTTGTGTTCAGGTATGCGTACATCGCCTCTATTTATGTCTATGGCGCGTCGTATAGCACCTTTGATTCTTTTGGATAGGAATGACTTGATTGTTTTTTCGGGATCTTCAGAGTCAAAAATTACATCCCAACTTATTTTGTCGACTGCTGCAACTAAGCCATAGTTGCCCTCTTGAATCAAATCATTTATACTTAATACACCTGAAGCTTGATCTGATGTACTAAACTTTCTTGCTAAGTTTTCAACTAAAGGGAGAAATTGTGCTACCAATTGGTCTCTTGTCATTTCCTTCCAGGTTAAACCCTCGTTTCTTGATATTACTTTCTCTACATCATTTTTGTATAAGACGTAATTTTGAATGTTGTACTTTTTCATTTTCTTTAATTATCTCATAAGCGGCGACCATTCGCTCATTATTAAAATAGTAAATATTTTTAATACTTTTCATCCAATTATCAAATTTAATTATGTCTTTCATAAGTTAGCGTTTAATAATTCTTTTTCTTTTTTTAACTCAGCAGACATATTTCTATGTATGGTCCGCGCTGAAACCCCTAGTGACTCAGCAATTTTGTCGATAGTTAACTTTTCGTTATCGTCATGAAGCAGTAGCATTGCATCATATATTTCGGTTTCAGAAAGCTTTTGTTTACCTACAATATGTCCGACAATTTTTAGTTTGTCGATTCTATTAAGTACACAGGAATCCTTAAATATAATCTTTCTTGTCTTATTTGGTGGTCTTTCACCTAAATCTTTTAAAGATACATCATGTATAAAGGTTTCAAGAGTTTGTTCAGAAAGTGTAAACGTTACAAATCCGTTCTCACGATCAGCTAAGTAAAAGGCTGTTTCTCTGAATGTATCTTGTGTCATTGAATGGTTAAGATGCCATAATACATGCAAATGCCACTTTAACGACCTGTACGTGTTTATCTTTGCTCTTGAAGCAAACAGTGCAAAGTACTCCCGTGTACCTTCTTCATAGAAGAACCCCCAGTCATATACATGTGAAGGTCTATCCGTAATAGGATTTCTCCGGTATATAATCTTTCTTCTATTTAGGTATTCCATATTTCTTTCGTATTTGGACATGCGACGATAGGGTGCTTTGATTATAATCTTTACTAGCTATTGTCACTATCTATCTCAGGACCAAGCGTTGCAACGATCACTTCATCGTTTTGCGCTTCGCTTTTTATTTTTTCCAGGGTAGTATTCATCTTTGTGTGGTTTATGGTATAAATATTGAGAGTATAAAAAATCAGCTACCAGCATAGCTACAACTATAGCGCAGCCTACTAGCATGATTATATCAGAGGCTAATAGACGATTTATCATAGTGTAACGATTTTATTGATAATGAAGCTTTATCGTAGATATCATGCTGAATGCCTCTAATAAACTGATAGAATACTTCATTGATCTCATCATGCAATCTTTCCCACACAGCTTCTTGCCAAGCGTCGTCGCATAATACACCAATGCAATTTGCATCAAACGTTTCGTTTACCCATTCTTCAAAATCAGCTGGTTCACCTGGATTAAAGTTATTTTTAATACAATCTTCAACTAATTCAGAAGCACCTGCGCGTATAGCATAATCGCGTAATTCTAGTTTACTTGGCGTTGTCGTCATTTATTTGTTTTTTTAGTAATTTAATTTTAAGATCAAGGTCTGCTGCAGTGTTATATAACTCATTTTTTAAAGCAACATCAAACTCATTTTGCAGCATTTGTATTTGTTGTTCAGGCTCGCTTAACACGCTACCGTCATTATTTACAACATAAATTTGCGCATTTGCATTAGAAGCTTCTAAGTCTTCAATAAATTTTGCGTCAGACTCTTCTTGCTTTATAAATAATTTTTCTACAATAGCCTCAGCTAAGCGCTCAATTTGTTCGTCGTCTAAATTAAACTTTGGTGTATTTGAATCCCGCACGAATTATGTTTTTATGAATAAATTTGCCCTTGCTTTCGGCGGCAAAAAGACCGTTGAATAAAAAACCAGGTATGTCGCTATAGACGTACTTTGATTTGTTGTTTTTGAACTGCAGAAGAAGTTCGTTGTTACCGTGATCGTAATAGGCTTTGTCGATCATAGAGCTGTCGACATTAATGGTTGTTAATACATTGGTTGTCATAGTGTTGTGGTTTTATTTGTTACATATATATTATCGTTCGTCGTCCGTGTTGGTTTTGTAAGAACTATATTTTTTTGATTTACGCTTTACCTCAAGGTAAGCTAGTCTCTCTCTTCTAATCATGTATATACACATGGTGCTTACTATTATTAATACTATCATATATCTTTGGTTTTAAAGGTTAAAAAAAGGGGTCAGCCTGTATTTAACCAAAAGTGTTTCCCTTCAAGGGATTAATTTATAGTGAACCGCCCCTCTCTTTGCTATGATTAAAAGAAGATGGTTAAAGCCTCCCCAAGTAAAGTTTATTACTAAGCCTTACCACCTTCTTTATTCTTTTTTTCTATCCATTTTACGTACATCTTAGCAGCCCACGCACGGCGCTGTTCTTTGTTCTTGTATACTTTACGCAGTCTTGCATTAGCGATACGTATAAATTGTTTCATTTTACTCATAATAAGTTTTTTAATCTTAAACATTCGTCATTTAACCAGTTCATTCGTTTTTGTAATATTTTATTGTGATTCTGCGTTTTCAGCAAAGTGTCTTTTAATGTTTCAATAGCTTCTTTATACTCATGCTCTTGATTATCAAGACGTTGCTTATAAGTTTTAATAATATGGTTTTCATAAAAATCAGGGTTTATTTGTAAAGCCCGCTGCTTAACTGCATCGTATACTTTTTCGGTATTGCTACCAATAATGTCAGATAAACAAGTGTGCATTTCAGTATATATTTCACGATATTGAGCATCAAATCTATAGTTGCTTTCATGAGATCGTATTGCATGTAGAACGGTAGCATGGTCTTTTTTAATTATACGACCAATAGTGCTTAGTGATAAGCTAGAGGTCTCACGACATGAAACAAAGAAAGCAAATCGGTATAGCACATTTCGGCGTTCACGATTAGAGCCTACGTGATGGCTTTCTACCGTACTTTTCCAATAATTATTAGCTAATACCTGTTGATCAAAAGTTGCGTTTATCATTAGTGTTGTAGTATTTTAATATCTTTTTTACCCTTGCCAAGCACACCGCTGCATAAGCCACACGTTGCACAATTAGATTTAAAGCCGGATTCTTTAGATGCGGGACAAGATACTGCTTTTTCAGAATTGTCATGACTCGCAATAAAAGATCGGTATGATTTGTCACGAGCTTCGTCAGCTTCGGCTTGATTATGCACGGAAGCCATAAAGTATTTACCGTGCTCAGAAGCAAATGGTTTGTTCCACTGGTGGGTGTAGCCGGTCCAGGTTTTAGCTACTGCAACAATTGCAGCAACAACATTAGGGGCGATAAGCGACGGTTCGCCATACGTGCCAAATCTTACATAAGACTTAGAGGCTAACTTTAGTAACTGCTTGAATTTCAAATCGTTGAAGGGGCTGAGTTCTTCAGGTTTGATACTTCGCAGCAATGAAAGAAAGCCGACGTATTGTTGGAATTTGTGCGTATAGCAACCGCCGTTACCGTTACCTAAAGAAAATGGGCAGTCCAGACAATTTGATTGGTCAAGTGCAAAGAAAGCTTTGATACCGAAACCTTTGCTTGTAGTGGCTAATTTCCACTGCTCGTAGCTAAAGGTATAGGTTTGCAGAACAGGTGAACCATCAGATATCTTAACATTAGTTGTTTTACCCTTACGAGCTACAAATACGTTGCTACCGTCAAACCATATTACTTTCTTGCTCATTTTCTTTTGTTTTATATATTATCGTTGGGTGTTCGTGTTAGTTTTGTAAGAACGCTTTCAACGCCACTCCGCTAAAAATTTAATATCCAGCGCTCTTACATCTCGTAACTAATCGAGTTTTTTATTTTTCATCTTCAAGTTCTTGTAGGTAGTTATTGTAATTAGTGCATAACCTATCAAACAAAGCTTCTTGAACTTCACTTTCCGCAATCTCACAATATACTTTACTATCGTCTGCTCCATATCTCACTTCACGTAGTAAATCATGACCGTCAGGCTGGTAGTAGTATACGTTATCGCTTAAGTATATTCCGTCTTCATTAGCACGCATTACCCATACAGCGTGGCCGTCAACCGTGTGCTCTTCATTTAAAAGAAAATCAACATCACGAGGGTGCTCGTCAAAAAAGAATTGGTATTCCGTATTGAATATAGTATTGTACTCAGCGAGTATAGCATCGTAGGTTTCAATGCTTTCCGGGTCTTTTGGTGTGTAGTCACTCATGTTATTTAGTTTTAGGTTCGTTAAACATATAGCCGCCGTGACGTAAGTCAACACGAGAAGCGTTTACCCACTCGGCTTCAGTAAAGGTGGATAAGTAATTTGCTTCGTCAATAGTTAAATCGTGGTAGCGATCTTTACTAGTTAACATAGTTAAACAGCGTTCAACAGCACATTCGTATTTTGAGCGGTTTTTCATTAGCTTACCTAATAGTTCAGGCTTTAAGCGGTCATAAAGAGTTTCCATAGTTACAAGTTTTTATTAGTTACGATTATATTATCGCTCCGGTGTCGTGTTGCTTTTGTAAGTACCACTCGAGCAGGTCTTCAAGGTCCATTAGTACTTTAGGGTCACCAGAAGACAAGGGGTTACCATAGCCGTCGGCAGTTACAAAGTCATCATCCCAACTATATACTTCATTAGTATGGTTGATTAGTGTACCGTTGATCGTGAAACCGAATGTACTGAAGGCTTCGTCGTCGTTTTCGTATAGCATATCGGTGAAGCAGTTGGTTTCTTCACAATATTCATTCCAGAGAAATACGATTTTATCGTTACTCATTTGATTTAGTTGTTGTAGTGTCATTTGATTTCAATTTTAAGGTTACCTATTTGTTCTACACATTCGAGGAAGAGCATATCATGAAACTCGCTATAGTTGTCCATGTAAGGGTCAAATTCCATTACATCTTCCATGTAGCCGGAGATAGTAGAGTACATGCTGTCTAACATAGAATCAGTAATAACTGAGGCATGCGAAGTGAGTTCTTTCTGTGTCATATCGTTTGTTTATTATATTATCGAATAGGTATCGTGTTGATTTTGTAAGTACTTATTTATTAAAGGGAGGGTGTGGTGAATCTTGTATATAGAATGCATAACCTACTTCGCCTTCATCACTTTCGTAATAGTCATCAAAGTCTTCGCCGCTATTTTCTTCGCCTTCCTCAGCAAAGTCACGTGTTTCGGTTTGTATTTCAAAGTACAACTCGCTAGGTTGGTTTTTATAAGTGAAACGGTCAGACAGCACGGTATCGGTTGGAGACTTGGAGTAGCTATTAAGTATATGCAACGCATCAGTAATTTTAGCGTCGTCAGTACCCATATCATAGTATTCACCGGCACAACCGCATCGGCAGTTATCAAGACGGCCATAGTATACTTTGATTACGTCATTGACGTTGAACTCTATACGAGTAGTCTGAGTTAAAGGGGTTGCTAGAATTTCCATTAGTTACAGTTTTTAGCGTTAAATTTTTGAAGCATAAGGACGAGCTTTATAGTGTCATTAGGGTACAACACACGTGCGGCGCTGGTTAATTTAATGTACAACTCGCGACCCCATTTATCGGTATCAAATACTACATAGCGATCGTATTTACGTTTGGGGTTGATTTGGTACATTTTAAGGCTACCCGTGTTACCGTCACGTATAGCACTTATGTTACGGCGACGCTGGAGTGATAAGTAATGTTGACCGCGCTCGGTGTCAGGAAAACTTTTCATAGAGTGTGATACTCGTACATAGCCGGTAGCAGGGTATATAGCGCCGATACGGCCGTCATCGAGTATATAATGTAAGTTACCCTGTTTTGTTTTTTTAAGTAGTTTCATAGCGTTATAATTAGTTACATATATATTATCGAATAGGTGCCGTGTTCATTTTGTAGGCACTAAGATAACCGCCCATTCCAGGTGGACTCTTTCTGTTTATTTTCTCCGTACTTTAGCAAATCAGTGACACCTGCCATTACATAACAATGTACCTCGTGTATTTCTTCGTCATCTTTAAACTCAAGGTGATCGGTACCCCAATTCACTGCATCATATAGTTGGCCTTCAATTTGGGCGTATATAGAGTATACTAAGTCTTCGTATTCTTTAGGGTCTATCATAATTTAGTCTTCAAATTCTTCAAAATCAGTGTGCTCCATACATTCCCGACATAGGTCAGTTTCGTACCACGCTTCGACACCACAACAGGTGGACACGCTATTCATAGTTAGCAACTTCTACCCAGCCTTTCTCTGAATGCTGAGCTTCCCAATTAATACTGGACTCACCACGTAATTCTTCACATAGTTTTAAAGCAGCACGCCATAAGCCGGGTTCAGGTACTTCGTCATGCTCATAGTCATAACATACTTGTCCTCTACATTCGTACATTTTGTGGTCTTCGCTGTATTGAAAGACATAGCCATCTACTCTTTTTCTATATACCATCTTACTTGATGTTTAGTGAATACTTTTTTACTGCCAACAATTCTCTGTCGGTTAACTCTGCCACTTGCTTGCGGTACAATAGTGAGGCATTGAAGATTAATCTACTTACCCACACAGGTGCATCCATTATTTGTTCGTCAGTCATAATACTTATTTTAGTTACGCTTATATTATCGTCAGGTGTTCGTGTTTATTTTGTAAACACTGCACTTGATAGGTCTCTCGCTAGTTGTTCGTAGGTCTCACCATCTTCAGGTGTGCAATCTACTTCGACAAATTTCCGTATATTCTCACGTACCGTTCTCTGCGGTAGATAGTGGCTCTCAAACTGAAAGTTCGCTATCACATCTTCACTCCAGTGGAACTTACTCATACCTCAACGTATTTTAGGTCATACACTCCAGCATAGAAGTTGTTTACAAAACCGCTTGAACTTGACTTGTGCGGTGGTCGCATAGATTTAATAGTCACCACTTCTCCGCGGAAGCTCGTTACTTCGTCACCGAAGGTTTTTTCATCACCGGTGTTTACACACACCAGCTTCACCTCTTTTTCATTGTAATTCTTCATATTCCAGTTTCGTTTAATTTCCTAATTGCTTCGCCTCCCCAGCCCGCAGCGGACTCTCTTGCCTCCGCTAAACTGTTAGCCCTAACGGTAAAATACTCACCGTGCTCGATACATAAATAAAGTGATTCAGTTTGCATTTTTTTTCTCGTTTTTCAGTTACATATATATTATCGTTTAGGTGCCGTGTTGATCTTGTAAAAGTATATACTTCATTTGCAAGTAAATAGAGAAGAAGGGGTACTACCCCGACCCTGTGAGTGAGGTGAATAAAAAAAAAGAAACACGCTAGAAAGTGAGTATACAGAGAAATAGTGACGTTAGCCTATTAAGTATACTACATAACACCCTATTGTCACTGTTTTATTTGGTACAAAAAAGG
>Ga0208814_1000150_pt1 | contig 51214 bp, 66 predicted proteins | sample MalvirAntarct_55_FD_184253 | JGI IMG/M metagenome (GOLD analysis project Ga0208814, IMG submission 184253) | Marine viral communities from the Global Malaspina Expedition - Malaspina viral metaG Antarct_55 (SPAdes) (version 2) | ecosystem: Environmental > Aquatic > Marine > Oceanic | place... | reverse complement strand
TTTCGAACCCAGCATTTAAAATTCGGTATATTGCTCTGAAGATAAGCCACTATCTTCGACCAAACAATCCGCTCTTGCTTGATGAAGGCTTTCTCATTCCGCCCTTAGCTCCGCCCTTAGCTCCGCCTTTAGTCTTCATTGCAGCGCCGCCTTTTGCGTAACCTTTAGTCTTCATTGCAGCCCCGCCTTTTGCGTAACCTTTAGTCTTCATTGCTGCTCCGCCCATTTTCATACCGCTTGTTTTTTTAGCAGGTTTAGCCTTGCCCACTGGAGCGCCGCCTTTTTTGTAACCTTTTGCTTTCATCATCATCGTCTCCCAAACAAGCCGGAATTACCCGGTCTCTTATTGATTGCTCCGCCTTTTGCAGCGAATGTTTTAACCATTGTAGGCTTACCGCCCACACCTTGCCGCTTAGATCTTTTCCTGCTGACAGCGCTGGCTTTCTCGCCTGCAGTCATACTGGCCGCTTTTGCTGCCGGAACGCACTTTGGATATGATCTGCCGCTTTTTGACTTTGAAGCACTTTTTCGACCACACTCTTGAAGCTTTCCGTCTTTCTTTTTAGCGCCAATATCAACCCATTTTTCGCCAAACCATTTTTTTAATCCGGCTCTAGCCACGGGGAACCTTAACCATTTTACGCTTAGATTCCATCACAGCACCACAACCCTTTGGTTTCATGAAAACCGCGCCACCCTTGCTCATTTTTTTCGGAGCCTTATAAGAGCCGCCCATCTTCTTATATTCCTTAACCATGTACGCATTTGCGTATGCTGACGGATAAACGTCGAACTTGCTTTTAGCCTTCGCCTTAGCTTTCGCGTAAAGGCTGGGGTTGGAAACGTTTTTGGGGGCAGACGACCTCATTATAAACCAAACCGCCCAAGGTCCAAGTTACTTAAATCGAATCTGGTAAGCGCAGTTGGTATAGGTTTTGCACGTTTATTCTGATTTTCAGCATATTTACGTAGTGGTCCGCCCTTTTTAGATCTGCGATCAAAGGGTTTCCCAGAAAAAGGCTCGGGTTGGCCTAAGCGACCAACATCAGTTAAGTTACCAGCGTCATCATAATCATCAGTAAGACCGCCTAAATTACCCATGATGGGGCCACCAGAACCCAGATCTGAGCTATACTTGAGCTTTTCTAACTGATTCGCCATAGATTCTGCAGATTGATTCTGATTTTTAGAATATTTAGCAAACAAACCACCAACTTTGCCTTCACCAAAACCAAAACCTGGATAAAATCCGCCAGATCCAGGGATGATATCATTATAAGTCCCATCACCACCTGCTATAAAATCAAAGGGAAGAGGCTGCATTGGCCCACCGCCGCCAAAACCGCCTTCACCACCTATACCGGGATCAAATATCGTTCCAGGTCTAGGTCCAGGTCCAGGTGCTGGTGATGGCGCTGGTGCTGGTGCTGGTGATGGTGCTGGTGCTGGTGATGGTGCTGAACCACCATCGGCTCCGGGGGATGGAGTTTGGGCGTTAATTTCATCCATAATTGATTTTCTTAGAGCGTCAACGTCAATGTTTTGCTGGGCAGGAATGCTCCCTCTTAACTCCGCGATCTGAGCCTCAATAGGGCTTATCGCGCCAGTAATTGCTGCTTGGCGTTGAGCTTCAATCGGGTTCATTGCGGCAGCAATAGCTGCTTGGCGTTGAGCTTCAATCGGGTTCATTGCAGCAGCAATAGCTGCTTGGCGTTGAGCCTCAATCGGGTTCATTGCAGCAGTAATAGCAGCAGCACGCTGGCTGGCGATGTCATCAGGGTTAAGCATTTGATTCTGCAGCTCAGAGAACCGCGCATCGAAATCTCCTGCAGTGCCGGTCAATGATGCTTGAAGCGCCGCAAGTTCGCCCTTGCTCGCAGTGCCATCTAAAGCACCAGCAATAGTGCCTTCGAGTTCGCTGCGCATGCTTGTTATGTCGGATTGAAGCTGGTTTAAACTTTCTGTTGACGCAAGACCGCCGATCTTTCCCTCAACATCGACTTTTAAAGCGTCAATCGCCGTGTTGATTTGATCCTGCGATAAGGTACCAGTTTGCAGAGCTTGCGCGATAGAAGCGTTAACCTGATCGTTGGTTAAAGCACCGTCACGAAGAGCTTCCATCTGCGAAAATAAATCTTTTCTTTCCTCGCTCGCTGTGCCTTTAAGAGACTCGGATTCACGGCGCAAGGCTTCGATTTGAGCCTCCAAATCTTCAATCGGAAGACCAGCAATATTATCTTTGAGAGCCTCTACGTTGGCTTCGATATTACCGACTAAGGTTTCTCTTTCGCCGCGCAAAGCCTGTATCTGAGCTGAACTTTCTGTCCGAATGTCGCTTTCAATAGAAACAAGATCGCCTCTAACCGCGTCAATTTCTTGCTGCACAGCCTCTGCTGCGCTTTTTTGAGAACCGGTAAGTGCAGCATCCCGAGCGTCAAGCTCTGTGTTAATCTGAGCCGTAGTATCGTTTAAGGAAGCGCCAAGCTCCCCAATTCTTGCGTTTATGTCTCCGATTAGAGAGCCTTGCTTGTCCTCCAAGCTGCCGACAGCAGTTGCTTGAGCTGCTTTTACGCGCTCTTCTTGAGCCGCCAAGTCAGTAGCAGTCTGTTCCATGTTCGCTTGAACCAAGTCGGATATGCGCTGCTGCTCTGTCGAGATGGTAGATCTTTCGTCAATGCCTTGCTGGCGTAAAGCTGCTGCATCGGTATCAACACCAGCTTGAAGTTCTTTGATTCGATCTTCGAGGGTTGCAGTCATATCTGACCGTTGAGATGACGCAGCATCAGAGGAGGTCGATATCTCTTCTCTTAAAAGTTTTTGAAGGTTATCGATTTCCGTCTGGCGAGCAGCAGAAGAGGCATCGCCTGCAATCTTTTGCTCTTCCATAATCTTGCCGTACTGGTCGGCAAGAAGCTCGTCTGTGGTAGGGCCTTCAATCTTGCGCATTTCTGGAGTAGCAGGAGCCTCTCTTGGGCCACGGTCATAGACCGGTTGCTGCATCAAGTAATCACTCAGCGATCCGTAAGGGGAAGCCGAACTTCCGTATTCATCTTGAGCGCGGCTTAAATCAGTTGGTTCTGCCATTTATATCACCATGCCTTGCAAGACCAGTATCGAGCCGTGAGTTTGTCCTTCGCCGTTGAGCACTTATGGCGAGCACGAAAACTGGCTCTTCGCTCTGGTATGTTTTTCTTAATTGTCATGTTTGGATCACCGAAACGAACCAGCTTAACTTGATCGCCTTGGCGAGCAAGAACCGCGAACTTCTTATTGCCGCCAGAAGTCCTTTTAGGTTTATTAAAGCCGGAAAAAGACTCGCCACGATATGATACGCGGCCAGACTCCGTTCTCTTAGCGTCCTTGGTTGTAGCCATTAGCCGTAGGTCTTCAAGACTTCAACAATAACGGTGTAGGTGTCTCCGCTGCTTGCGCCAATTGTTGTAAACTGCACGTCACCCGTCTTTCCGTCACCCGCATTATTGGGGATGCCTGAGAACTCGGAGTAGTCGTGATATCCGTTTGAATCGGGGCTAAGACCGATGATCAGCGTGTCGGCGGTTGCGTCATTTAAAAGCGACACCCCCATCCCTACACACTGCCACCAGATTTTGCCAACGGTGACTTCGGTGCAAGCCTTTCCCGCGCTGTTCGCAGCCATATCGCTAACGTCAATCTTGGTGACAGCCGCCTCACCAGAACCATCGCTGATATTGGTGAATTTAAGAATGGCTTTTCGCTCGCCGTCTTGAATTGTTTGGCTTGTTACTGCATCAGCCATTGTTATTCTCCTAAATTAATTGATTAAGCATCAGCGAAAGGAGTAATAATTGTTCCTGTACCTAGCAATAAAGTGTCATGAACTAAGTACAGTGCAGCGTCAATAGCAGTAATTTTAATAACACTGCCGACGAGTCCACCCTTAGTTGAGCCATTTAAGGTCATGACATCGTTAGCGACTGCAGGAATAAACGCTTTTTTAGCGCCATCATTTACAGCGACCATTGCCGCGCCAATAAACTTATCAGTGCCGTCAGTCAAAATGTCAAGATCGGTTGCTGCGGTTTCTACATAAAAGAAGAAAGAAGCACCTGTATTGTTTACTTGACTCGGAGCCGTTGGATCGTCAGGGGTAGTGACGTTAATAGTTGGCAGTTTAAACTTGCCGTCTGCGTCATTTAACAAAATAATTTTGCCTGCATGATCCGCTACAGTAAGAGAAGTGCCTGCGGCAAGGCTGACTGTGCTGTTTACGCCTGCGGTAATAAAACCAGCTAAGGATTTAACGGGTCCAGAAAAAGTAGTTTGTGCCATGGTATTAACCTCTTTACGAAAGGATTCGCCCCAGAGTCTTCGTAAACGTCTGCTGAGCCAGTCGCTGGGGCTTTTTTCTCAGTTGTTTGTCATTCTAGGGCAATCTTGTGACAAAAAAAAGGGCCTTTCGGCCCCTTTCTTTTTAGGCTCCTTGTGAGCCGTAAATGCCTCGCCAATCGGACCATCCGAAACTATAACGCTCACGCGCTTTGTATCTGATGTTTCCGGTTGAAAAGTCAGGTTCCATAGAAGTTTCCATCGCGGAGCGTTGGAACATCTTGAGACCTTCGCCTTGGTCTGTGACTGAAGTCAACAGGAAGAAGGCATCTGGGTCGTTCAGATAATGGTTAACAGTGTAACCACCTGGCAGAACTCCAGTGCTCTTAATCGCGTTGAGATCGTTGTCAGCAGTGCCAGATCGCTTGTCCGAATTCAAAATTCGGTCAGCAACGAATACCAACTGAGGAGGTACGACTAATTTAGTCGCCTGAACCGAAATGGTCAGTCCTCTGTCGTCGGTGTAAGTGCTAATATCGATCAAAGCGTCTTCCAACGAAGTTTCATTCAAATCAGCCATAGTCGCTGCTCGGTTAGCGGCAGTACCGCCGCCAGACAGAGGGTGAGCTGTGTTGATTAAAGAAACGCCATCGCCGCCAGTGTAGGTTCCGCTGAACGCATTGTTCAGCACATCAGCGCCTTTTACTTCCTTGGTGTTACCCATAGAACGCGCAAGTGCTTTGACATACCGCTTGCCTAAACTGTCATACAGATTATCTTCAACAGCTTCCTCTGTAAGTGCAAATGCCAGCGCAATTGTCTGATGGTTGTAACGTGCCGAGTACGACTCGCCAGCGTTATCAAAGACAACGCCTTGACCTTCAGTTTTAGTTGGGGCTGAACCGAAGCCGGTAATGAGAACTTCTTCCTCGAATGCACGCTGAGAATCTTCAATTGCGAAGACTTCCTCGTACTCTCGGTCGTAAGAGTCGTAGCTCATACCGAATAATGCGTTCAAGCCGGGTTCTAGCTCTTTTGCTAGTTGTGCTCTTGAAATAGCCATTTTTTACTCTCCTTTATGCTAACCCAGCGCCTTTAATGCCGAATACATGGTTTTCGATTACGACAAGCACGTTGGTATGTGCTGACGCTACATCTGAATTTGTAGGATCTTCAGAAATATCAATCGCTTTGACTGGAAGTGTCAGTGCTGTTCCACCGTCAGTCACCTGCAGTTCCGCACCTGAAACACCGGATAGGGTAGAACCTGCAGTTGTGTAAACGATATCGAAGTTACCAAACAAATCAGCAATCGGAAACGCTATAGCGGCTTGAATTTCAAAGACCACCATCGGGTCATCAATAACAAAAGCTATGAGGTCCGCAGCATCAGTGTTTGCAGGATAGTAATTGCTGTACGTTTGCTCACCAGAGGTGGGGTCCGTGTACTGACAACCATTAAATACACCGACAATGGGCACTACGCCCCCATCAGCGTGAAGGGCAATGTGCCCACCGGTTACTTGAGTAACCATATCGCCTTGAAAAATGCTGGTATTATAATCAGCAGCAATGCGGTAACGACTTTGACCACCCGAATAAGGTGCTCCGCCGATCATCCGAACAGGTTTCATTCCAAAAGCGGCATCTTTATTAGCCATTTTTATCTCCTTGAGACTTTAGCGTCTACCAAATGTTACTTGAGAGTCTCGTTGTGGATCATACTTGACGTAACGCTGGTCGCCTCGGGTCTCATTAAACATTGTGTTATCCAATGCGTCAGTGGCCGCTTGATTTTTCGCATTATAATATGCGTTGCGCTCTTCAATCGTTTCGTCGGGTATTTTCGCCAACAATAATCCTTCGTTGTATATGACTCCAGCGTGCTTTCCGGCGTCCATCGAGGGAAGTTCCCACTCTGGAGGAAGATCAGATGCTTTTACAAGCTCCCAACCTTCCCGTATCCGTCTGCTTACGTTCGCCCGATCCTCTTGCCCTAGCATTGATTCCCTGATCCACCGATAGGTGTAACCGGGAGGTGCTGGGGGAGTTTCGAGCTTGCGAACTGGTCGCCACGGTCTTCGTCGAGCCTGTTTATCGTGTGTCTCGGAATCACGCGAAACGCGGGTCTTATTAGTCGAATCTGTCATTATTTTGTCTCCCTTTGAGCTACCTTTTGCTTTTCTGACGCCACACGCTTTAACCAAGCTTCCTCGCTCATATTGTGCGGCTTCAAACCACGGAGACGCTGAAGTTCAGATTGAGTGAACTTAACACCACGCTTGCTGCCTTGTGTTTTTTGCCGACCAGCAGAACTGGCGGAAGCGACTCTTTGCACAGCGGGTCTACCTTCCTTTTTTTCGGCTATCGAATCACCCTGTAAAGTCGGGTAAATTCGGAAAACTCTTGTATCCAACTCATTGTAGTACTCTTCGGAGTCTGGTTCAAACCCCTCGTTAATCAAATTAAAATGAGTGAAGTAAGCAAACTGAGTCGCTTGAAGATTTTCTTCGTTTTCAGAATCGCCATACCATTGATTTTGATCATGCCAGCCTAAAGCTTCGCTCGTAGGTCTAACCTCTTCTTGCACCTGCTGGGACTGAGGCTGAGGCTGGTGTGTTTGGTAGTTTTCTTGCGGCGCTATTTGTTGTTGGTTAACGTATTCAGACTGCCTCGATTGCGCAACCTTGAGCTTTTCTTTCTGAATCGCAATATCATTCTTTAGCGTGTCAGCCTTGGAAATCAAATCAGCGTCACCAGAGCGAATAGCTTTTCGATAGATATCATCTATCTGGCTTTCCTTTGAAGACAAAGCTTCTTGCTCTTTCTGAAGAACAGTCGTCTGCTGGGCGACTGAATGCTTTTTATAAGCATCAATCTCCTGGTCTTTTTGCAAAGCAACAGACTCAAGATACTGAGCACGCTCCTCGGCCTGCTTGGTCTTTTGGTTTAGCTTATTAATCCGCTTGCTAACCGATTTGGTATAGCGCTCAAGCTCATCATCGTTAGTTACAGACCCCTCTACTTCTGGCGGATCTTCAACAATCTGAACTTCAATCTCTTCTTCTACCGCGCTTGAATTTTCTACAGTCATCGCCAGCTACTCACTATGTCATCAGGGTTTAGGATGGTTCCAATGACTTCATCGTCATTGATTATGCGCACCTCGTCTCCTTCGTCAAGCTTGAAACGAGCACCAGCATATCGGCCGATTAACACCCAACTGCCTTCTTCGCACCACGGTGTTTCGCCGTACTTTTCTTTGTCTGAGTAGCATAACAGACCTTTTTTCACGACATAAGCAACAACAGTTGCAAGTGATTCTCGGTCTACGGTTTCTTTTGTCAGGTGAATTCCACCCTTGCTCGTTCGTTTCCCTATGTAGGGGATAACCAGCATCCGCCACCCCGAAGGTGTAGGCATTCTTTCCATTAAGCTTTTACTCAGCAAAGATGGGTCTAAAACCAGATCATCTTTTTGAATAAAGGCCGATTCAATCGACGGTTTTGTCACTAGCGCTCTCCTTTTGCGTAAAAATCTTGGATATGTTGTTCCACCAAGTTTAACGCAGTTAGCTCGCCTTGCAAACTTTTATAATGTTCCATATCTTTAAGCAAACCTTCGCACAATGTTTCAATGATCAAGCTTCTTCGATCACCTACCATTCGCTTCAAAGATGAGGCTAGGTCAACATCGTCTCTCATACGCGCTCGTAATAATCAAGTCCCTTAGTTGCAGCGCCGGTGCCTCTGGTCCGCATCTTCTTGACCTTAACTTTTAACTGGCCCTTGGAAACGGAACCACCGGCCTTCATGCCTTTTGATGTTTTCATCGCAATAGCAACGGCTTGATCTTTTGGCTTACCTTCTTTTCTGAGCATGCTAATATTCCTGCTAATAGTTTTTTGACCGCTACCCTTCTTCAGAGGCATCGATTGTCTCCTTTTCTGCTGGCTTCTTCCTAAGAAAAATTTTCGGCTTAGGCGCAATTGTTTTTGACGCAACGGGTTTAGGGGCTTCAATCGCCACAGAAACCGGTTCTGCGTCTCCTCGCTTAATTCTCTCCAACTTAGCCGAAAGCCTTGCTTCATCTGCCGCTTGTTGAAGATTTTTCTTCTCAACAAGCATCTCAACTTCTGCTCGCTCAGCTTCACGCATCAAAGCTTTGTTTTTTCTAAGCTCTACTTGCTGTTCAAGAATATAACTGGTTGTCATCGTGTACCTCCAAATTTAGCTTGTAATTCAAGCATTTTCAACTCGGCCTGCTGCTCAAGTCTTTGAGATGCCATGTCGAGCTTGTCGTCAGCCACTTCTTTTTGAACACCGATACGCTGTTTGGCTATCTGAGATTCAAGCAACTTTTCTTCGCCACGCTGAGACTGTTTATCTTCAAACTGACCTTGATCAGCAGTCAATTCTTGCTCTCTTAGATCCAGCTCTTTTTGTCGAATCTTAACGAGTGGGTCTTCTTCATCGCCCTGCCCAATTGACAACAAAAAGTCTTGCGCCAACTTAGCCATAATTGGAGACGAAAAGCTCTCAGTAATCATTTGAATCTGACTAACCACTTGAGGTTGTTGTTCCGGGGCTACTTGCGACATTTGCTGCTCAAGCTGCTGAACCTGCTGCTGTATCTGGGGTGGCATCTCTTTCTTTGCCATCTGGGTAGACATGAATTGAAGGTGTTGCATACTGTGCCCAATAATCAAGGCCTGCAACTGTGGATTGGTTTTCACCACCTCAGTCAGGAACAAAGACCTGTGAGTGTCAACGTGAGCCTGATGATTTTGTTGCTCAAAAGCTTGCTGAGGCTGCGTCATCATAAAGCCGCCGTTTTCGATGCCTGCATCAATTGGAGCAGGTGGTGGTGGCGGTGGCGGTGGTGGCTGCAGAAGGCTGTCAACATTGTCAATTCCCAGCGCAGAATACATCCTGCGATAAGCCTCATAAACCCCCTTCGGCCCATGAATCTCAGGGTTTGACTGGACAAGCTGCATAAGTTCTTGAGCCATCGTGATTCTTTGAGACTGGCTAAAGATGTTGGGATCTGACACAGGAATAACATCAACACGCCCGTCAAAGTCAGTCTGCTTGACCTCTTGGGCGCCGCCAAGAGCCTGATAAGGGTACATTGGCGGCAGGTATTCAGAAAATACTTTAGCTAGAAGTTGAAACTCAATACGTTGAGCGTAGTGCAGGCGCTTGTGAATTGCGCTCATCACCTTGGTGCCGCGCTCCAATAAAGCGACCGTGGTACCGACAGGCATCGCTTGGTTTACATCGCCCACATTCGTGTCAGCAATAGACGCAAACCGCTTACCTGAGTCAATCAACATGCCCAAAAGCTGCATCAAGACGTTTGAAGGCTCTTTCACGGGCAAAGGAATCAAGTTTTCTTTTAAAGAACCGCCGGTCGTATCGATATCTCTGAATTCTCCGGGCTGAAGAGGCTCGTCTTCATCTCGAATCCGCATTCCTCTGGCCTTGAATCCTGAAGGCAAGTTAGCAATCGTACCAGCGTCAATCAACTGCCGAAGAATAGACGTTGAAGCCTTTGCAAGACCGCCAATCATGTGAGACAAGCCTAGGCCGTAGAATCCTAGGCCAGGTAGGAACTTGTACTGAACGAAGTAGTTTATTTTTTGTTTAGTAATGTCTTGCTCTACATAATTTCTTCTGACCGCCAAAACCTGCTGAGATTGCTCGTCAATTGTCACGATGTAAGGAAGTTTTAAACCCGTTTCGTTGCCCTCGGCGTCAAAGTCTTCGTAACCAGGAAGGTCGAGTATGGTATGAACTTCGTAGACAATCCTATCTCGGTTCTCAGAATAGCTGGGGGACTGACCCTCAATCTCGTCAATCTCTTCTTCGATGTCGCTACGGTTAACTGTGTAAGCATCGCCTTTTAGCTCAATATCTGCGTAAAAACCGCTTAGCTGCTGCTTGCGAATTTCGTTTTTGCTCATCCTAATGACGTGCGTAACCCGCTCAGCAGAAAGAATGTCAGAAGCCTCGTAAGGAACGATCAAGTCTTCTGGGGCGACGAACTTTGAAACCGCTCGGCTCATAGATTGGTCGTAGTAAACCTTCTTGAACGCGCTACCCGCGATGGGAAGATAAAACAAAAGCATGTCCAGCTCTGGGTCATATTCCTGCATCACGTTCATGATGTAGAAATTCATGAAATTGGCAACCCTTTGAGATTGCATTTCAATTTCTGGCGTGCGAGCGCCAACAATCTCAGTCTTAACCGGTCCTTGCGCTGGCAAAAGCTCTTTATAAGCCTGCGCCTGGAACTGAGTAACGCTTTCTGCAAGAATTGGATGAATTACGCCAGAAGACCCTTGGAACGGTTGAGATCTTGCTTCGTCAAACTTCATACCGAGGTACTTCAACCCTTCAACATAGGTCTTCTCCCACTCAGAACGACTTTCTTTGTCCGAATCAATAGACTCCAAGACATCGTTTGCAAGCTTTCCAAGGTCTGATTTGTCGAGAAAATCGACCAAGTTTGAATCGAACGGGGTTTGAATCGGCTCTGGAGCGGCGCTAATCTCTTCGTCAATCAGTATTTCTTCTTCGTCCACCAATATTTGGGCAGCACCCCTGATCATATCTTCGCGACTAGGATCTGGCGTTACCGTCATCTCTCGCGACATAGGAATGACATCTGGATCGTTTTCAGTGCCAAGTATTTTATCAATAGCCATTAGTAGTATACCTGTCTGTTTCGAGGCAAGAATTTTGCCTCGTCCTGATAGTCATTTTCAAGAGCAATAAAACCGCCCTGCCTAAATCTCATAAGCGCCATTGTAGCACTGTCGCAAAAATCATCATGGTCGCCATATGGAAAACTTGCCATTTCCTCAATAACTTCTTCGGCAAAGTTGTCGTCTGGTGCCCAAACCATAGAGGATTCAAACAATGGCGCGACACTGTTCATTCTCGCAATCTTATCCTGCCCTCGACTCGGTGTATAGGCTGTGACGGGTATGCCCATCCGCCTTAATTCTTGCGTCAACGGCGTACCAGAAGCCTTTGCCTCAACTAGAACACAATCTGGCTCCCAGTATTTGTACTCGTCCATAGCAATCTTTTTAAGCTCTGGGAAATCGACACGAAACCGCTTAGCATCAAGCAGGATTATGCAGTCAGGCCCGTCAATCTCTGGTGTAAATACCCCCCAAGTCGTGATGGCGGAATAGTCGGCAGTTTCTTTTTTGCTAAAGGCGGTGTCATATGACTGAATGACATAAGAATAGGCTGGTATATAGTCTTTTTCCCAAACTTCCCACCATTCTCGCTTAACGATTGATCCTGATGCAGCGGTTGGATTCTGCATCCACTGGCTGTTCCACTTTGCAATAGGGAGAGAAGCTTTTACGCTTAGAAGCTCCTCCTTCTTCCAGTATTCTGGCCAGAGAGGTTCTTCTGTTTCTGGCATGATCGCTGGAAATTCTATTATTTCCCACTGATCGGCGTGTTCTTGGTTTTGGTGCTTAATCACTTTTCCAACCAAGTCCTTAGTGCTCCATCGTGTCATGACGATCACGATGATACCTCCTGGCTGCAAACGCTGACGGGGACCAGACGTATACCATTCGTAAACCGAGTCCATCGCGGTTGAAGAAAGCGCGTCTTGCTCCGATATTGGATCATCAATGATCAGCAAATCAGCACCACGACCGGTTATCGCACCACCTACGCCTGAGTAAAAAGATTCACCACCCTCATTCGTAGTCCATCGGCCTGCTGATTTGTTATCTGATTGAAGCTTTAGCTTAGGAAAAACTTCTTGAAAGTCTTCAGAGTCAATGATGTTTCGCACTCGACGGCCAAATCGGACGGCAAGCTCGGCGGTGTGAGTCGTTTGAATAATTTTTAAATCGCCGCGAAGCCCCATCATCCAAGCTGGAAAGTAGGTGCTGGCAAATTCAGATTTGGTATGGCGAGGCGGCAAGCACACAATCAATCGCTTCAATTTACCTTGAGCAATTCGGTTGAACTTTTCGCCAATTATCTTGTGGTGCCGACCCTCGACAAACTCTGGCCACATGTGCTTCACAAAATTTATGAAATCACCCTGGCAGTCGTCTTGTTTTTCGAGTTGGCCGTATTTATTAAGCAGAGAAAGAGCTTCTGCTTTTTCCGCATCAGATAAAATATCGAAATCTTTTAGCGCAAGCTCAGACATGACTCCAATCTTTGTTCTTGAATAACAGCGCCTCAGCCTCTCTTCTGCGGACTAGACCGTTGACAACTTTGCCAGCAGCCTTATTCCATCGGCGCATTTCAGATGGTACTTCGTCAAAACTACTGTCGTTTAAACGCTTCAACATGGTTGACGACCTAAGATTACTTGGACCCAAGTTGTAAGTCCACGCAACCAAAGCGTCGAATTCATTTTGTTCCAAAGGGACGCCTATTGCTTTTTCAACGTATCCTTCAAACTCTTCCAAATCTTGCGCAAGCATTCGATCAGCATCTGCTTGGCTGCAAGTATCGCCTTCTTTAACCTTGTTAGTATGCCCATACCCAATCGTCCACACGTCTGCAGAGCACTGGTAAGCATCAAGCTCACAGCCCTCAAATTTTTTAATTAAGGATATACCTTCTTCGCTAGTTTTCATTAGTCATGCTTATGAGAGGCACCGTAGTAAAAAGATATAATACTGCTGACAATCCCGCCAAGATAGCCGAGAACAAGGTTAACAATACCGTCATCGTTAGCAGTGGGGTCTTGTAACGTGACCAGAGCAATATAGCCGCCGAAAAAGAATACGAGCGCGACTGCAATAAACTTTGGAGTCCAATCGCCCTTAAACGTTGAGCGAGCGTGTTGGATATCTTCTGTTTCGAGTTTGAAAACATCCACATCCAGCTCCTTCATTCTGGTCTTAAAGCCTAATTCCGCATTTTTAATTTCAGCAAGCTGCTCTGGTGACGCAGCCTGAACCGCCTGTTCAATACTATTTTCATCAGGCTTGCACCCCAAAACCGAGGCTATCGTTTGAGCCGCTGCGCCGCCTAAAGGTCCGCCGAGCGCTTGGCCAATAGTAGGTGCCAGCGTACCGATTAAACCTTTGATTGCGTTAAACTTCATTTGGTCAAAACCAATCCAACAATCGCAATTAAAGAAGCAATCATTACGGGGTAAATCCCCCAGATCATCTTCTCTAACTTGTCAAATCGTTGAGACCCTGAGTCTAGCCGCTCTTTGATTGAATCGTATCTCAATGCGCATTCCGCCTCATGAATATCAATCTTCTTTAGAGCTTTGTTCGCGTCAGTCTGAGCCATTATTCTTCAGCCGCTTCCTGTTCCGATTCTTCAACCGCTTGGATCGAGTCGCGCAGGGCGTTCTCGCGAAAGCCTAACGCAACCTGTAAATTAACACTTTGCTGCTGAGCTGCCGCAATCTGATTCCGCAAATCACCAAGCTGTTTGCGCAAGTTAACCACCTCGATGTAGTGAACCTTCGAGTCGTTTCCGAGTTCATTTACGTCATACTCTTGATCGCCAATGCTTAACATTACCGGTTGCTGCTCTTGTTGCTCACTCATACCTTTTCCTAGTTTAACGGATTTGAAAGATAGTCCATTCCAGACCAAAGGTCATCAATCTCAGTATCTATCTTTTTTAGTTTATCCTCAATGCGATTACGGTCAAATTGACCATCTTTGAGAGCATTTGTTGCGACCTCTGCCGCAGCAACTACGCCCCGCATGCTCTGAATGTCGTTTTCCAGCTTAGTTACTTTGTCGCCAATTAATAGTAGCTTACTCTGTTGCTCTGCAATAGTTTGCAGACTTACGCCCAAAGTTGCAAGTTTACCTTGCAGTTGACTGACATCATTTGCCTCTAACTCTTGCTTGATTAACTCAATCTCGCTTTTTAGATCTTGCTCTGCGGTCAACAGTTTTTCCTCTAGCGGCCCCAGTTCTGGAATATCAAGTACTTCTAGCGCCTCAAGCCTGCTATACAAGCTGCTGGCTGTCCACACACCTCCACCGATTGTAGTCGAAAGAGATAGCAAGATGGCGATATACACACCCTTAAAGCTGACCCCGCCTATCGTTAATTCTGCATCCTCAAGGCTCATGGGTCACAATCTTCTCGGAACATAAAGCACTGATATCCAAGAGCTGTTGGCCCCGTCAAATACAGTTCGCTCTGCGCCCCAGCGGCAAGTATATCGGCTTCACTGAGATAAAAGTTCATGCCGAAGCTGCCTTGGCGATTATCAATGTAAACAGCGCTCAAGTTGTTAGTTCCAGCGTAAGCTAAGCTTACCCACGCCTGGTCTTGACTAAAGGTTAACGTGCCGAGGTCCGCGTTAGAGTTGTTATCCTCCGCCCCCTGCTGCAAAAATTCTACAGCCTCTGCGTTAGCAGCTACGCCAAGGTAGGCTGATGCGTTATTGCCGTGTTCTTCGATGTCATCAAGCGATTGGTTATAAGTGTCCACCTCGTCAGAAGTGATGGTTAGTGCTGACCCGTTCGCAACAACGTACTCTTGTACTGCCGCCTTATCATCAGGGGTCTCAGCCTCTGCTGCAATTTCTGCGACCTGGACCACAGAAATCATTTCGACCACAACCTCCGTGAACTCTGAAATCGCGTTATCCATTAGCTCTAATTCGTTAGCCGCCTGAGTTTCAAGTAGCGCCTGCACATCCCCATACGCTTGGTAGGTACTCATGTTGCCAAGCGCAGCATTATAAGCGTTAAGCTGTTCAGTGCTGATGTGTGCGGCTCCAGCTAATTGACCATTCGACAGAGCACCACCGGCATTCGCATAACCGTATCCAGCGCCAGCAAGCTTAATTCCCCGGTCGATTTGACTGACAATCTCAGAGCTGGCATTAATTAGATTGTCTAGCTCATTTGATTGAGCTTCGGTAGCGAGCAGAAACAGACTCGCCGCTGTCAACATTTTGACCTTCATCAACGTCACCATTCGCCAATAATTTGTTATACCAAGCCTGATGCTTGTTGTACCGAGGAGTCACGACCCATTCATCCTTGTCGTGATCCCACCTACGTAACATCTTAACCCTACCGTAATCAGGAATATATGTCTCAGGCTGACGTTTCATTAACAAAAAAGCGCGTTTACCGACGATTAACTTACTTGCATTTAGCATAGGGCATGGGGTACCGCTTAGGAACATGGAGCGCCAGACCTCTAAGCTTTCACACATTCGAGATATAGCGGCAACCTTCATGCCAAGATCACTTAAAACCTTAGAATCTCTACGGCGGTTGCAGTCTTCATCAGCCGCGTAACTGCCCCTTGTAAAGCCCAGTATATTCGTCTGCAAGCTGCTTCCTCTGCCTTGCAGGCAAGTTTCGATCCCATTACTCATATAGCTTGGAGCTATAGCAGATCCAACCGGTATATCCGAGCTTGACCCTGCACCGTTGTAGGTGTTGCTGACCGAGCGATCTTCTGACTGGTTATTGCTGCTAACCGTGCTATCTACTGTATTCGTATTCAGGCTACCATCTTGCGCGTTATTGCTATCAAAACCGTCGATCACAGCTTGCTCGGCCGCGAAAGATAGAAGGGGCAGTAGTAGCAAAGCTAGGCGTAACATCCATCAGTTGTGTTTATAGCCACAACGTTTCTCCTATGAGGCTGTGTAGCCGTTACCCGCTGAAATAGCTGAGTCAGTCGCAGTAAAGTCTTCACTGCCCCAGTCGCTCTTAGCTTTCATAAGCTCAAGGTGCTGAGTGTTACGATCAACACAACCCTGTCGTTCTGCGGCAATCTCTTCTGCCATAGAGTTTCCTGCAATAACTGCGGTGATAAGAGATATGCTGTCACCCATTCCTGAGTAGTCTTGCGCTAGTTCTTCTGCTGTTCTTGCCATGATTATTTATCCTTCTAAGGTTGCGATTCGTGCGGTTAATGCTTCGATTAAGGCGTTTTGTTCTTGCATAGCTTTGACTAGGATTGGTACAAACTTGCTGTACTGTAGACCCATCTGCTTGCCATCACCTGTGTGACTAGAGACTAGGTTAGTCTTATTGCTCTTGTTGTAACCTGCCGCTATTTCTAGGGCTTCTACTTCTTGAGCTTTAAAACCAATGTCTAGCCAATCTTCTTTGTGAGTGCCGTCTGGAGTCTGTGCGTTGAGGTCATAATCATCAGCGGTCTTGTCACCATACTTAGAACGCTTGTCCCACTTGTACGTGACAGGTGCTAGAGCTTTTACAAAGTCTAAGCCAAGGTCTAGGGCAGTGAAGTCTGTCTTGTCTCTTGCATCAGAAGCTACTGTCCAATCTACTTGGATATTTGCGGCACTGATATTTTCATCACCTAAAGATATTTCGTTGGAAGCTGTTGTTATATTACCGCCGGGACTTCCTGAAATACCTGCATCGTGACCTAGAAATAAGTTATTAGAACCACTGGTCAAATTAAGGCCGGAAGACTTACCGACTGCTGTGTTGCTATCTCCAGTAACGACTCCGGCTCCAGCAGAGCTGTTACCAATAAATGTATTAGAGTCTCCAGTGGTCATTGCGTCAGCGGCAAGCGCCCCCACGATAGTATTTTCTACGCCCGTGGTTACTGATTGACCTGCTTCATAACCCACTGCCGTATTAAAGGTATCAGTAGCTGATGTAAAGTTTTGATTTACCAGGGTGCTGTAACCAATAGCTGTAGATTTACTTCCTAATGTATCTCCACCCAGAGCTGTAACACCTATTGCCACATTAAAGTCAGCATCAGTAAGTGCATCACCTGCAAGAGCACCTACAAGGGTATTCTGAGTGCCCGTGGTTACTGCGGCTCCTGCACTCCGACCGACTGCGGTGTTACTACTTGCTGTAGTGTTTGCAGTTAAAGCATTCCGTCCAACAGCTACGTTATCTCCGCCTGTGGTATTGTTTAAAAGCGCCCCATATCCAAGAGCAGTATGGTTACTCCCAGTTGTATTGCTGGATAAAGATAGGTGACCAAGGCTGGCGTTATTTGCCCCTGTGGTGTTAGCGTCTAACGCGAACGCACCAACTGCGGTATTATCTGCTCCCGTGGTATTAAGTAATAAACAGTTAGTCCCAACGGCTGTATTATTACTTGCTGTTGTGTTGGCGTGTAAGGCTCTTTTACCCAGTGCCGTGTTGTCAGAGCCTGTAGTATTAGTACCAAAAGCGTTCCAACCGATAGAAGTGTTTTGACCTCCTGTGGTGTTTGATAGGGAGGCTTGGAACCCAATTGCTACTCCATTTGTACCTGTGGTGTTGTGTACTAAAGCACTCTTACCAACTGCTGTGTTTGCACTCGCTGTGGTATTGTTATATAAAGCACTTTCTCCTATAGCTACATTGTTATCTCCGGTTGTGTTCAGTCCTAGAGAATCTTGACCCATTGAAACATTTAATGTCCCTGTGGTGTTTGTTAAGGATGAACCTTTACCAACTGCTGTATTACCTGCACCTGTAGTGTTTGCGCTTAAAGCAAGATAACCAACTGCTGTGCCGTTACTTGCTGTAGTGTTAGCAAGTAAAGCGCCCCTACCCAAAGCAACCATATTAGCGCCAGTGGTGTTGGTTTGAAGTGCGGCAAATCCAAGAGCCGTTAAACTAGAACCAGTAGTATTTGAAAGTGCAGAATTTTTACCTACTGCTGTGTTTGCACTCGCTGTAGTGTTTGCGGATAAAGAAGCATAACCAACTGCCGTGTTAGATCCACCTGTAGTATTAGCATCTCCTGATAGACCACCTATAAAAGTGTTATTTGTGCCCGTGGTTACTGCGGCTCCTGCGCTAGAACCGACTGCCGTGTTATAAGTGTTTGCAGCGGAGGCTATATTTAGGCTTTCTAGTGCCTGTCGCCCAATAGCTACATTGTGTTGACCAACATCGTCAGAGCTTAAAGCTAAATACCCCACCGCAACATTTGACGATCCTGTTGTAAGAGCGTCTCCTGCGAGTGCACCAATGAGGGTGTTGTGAGTTGCCGTGGTGACTGCTGCTCCTGCGTTATGCCCAATGCCTGTGTTATGCCCTGCCCCATCAGAAGTAAGATTATGTGCTGCTAGAGCGGAGTTACCTACTGCAACATTATAAAAACTTTTTGTATTAGTAGTTAAAGAGTTATAACCGACTGTTACATTTTCGTCTCCCGTATTAATTGCATCACCCGCTAAAGCACCGATGGCAGTATTTTGAAGGCCTGTGGTGTTTGCTTTAAGTGCATCTTTGCCCATAGCTGTGTTGCTAGCGCCTGTGGTGTTTGCGGATAAAGAAGCATAACCAACTGCTGTGTTGTTAGCCGCTGTGGTGTTTGCTAATAAAGCACTTCTTCCCACGGCTGTGTTTGACGCGCCTGTTGTATTAAGTTTTAAGGCACTTACGCCTACCGCAGTATTGTTAGCAGCCGTAGTATTTGTCGTTAATGCTTGAAAACCAACCGCAGTATTGTCAGCAGCAGTGGTATTTGCGTCTAAAGCTAAAGAACCTAAAGCAGTATTACCTGCGCCTGTAGTGTTTGCCTCCAGTGACTGCATACCAACAGCCGTGTTGTTAGATGCGGTTGTATTTCGGTGAAGTGCTTGCAAGCCTACAGCTACGTTGGTATTGCCTGTAGTGTTAAATCTCAAGGCGTACATACCAATGGCAGTATTCTCAATTCCAGTAGTGTTAGTCACTCCTGCGCTAAAGCCTACAGCGGTATTGTCTCTACCTGTGGTGTTTGCTACTAAAGTATCATGACCAACTGCGGTGTTAGCAGAAGCTGTTGTATTAGAGGCTAAAGCGCCTGTGCCTATGGCTACATTGTTAGCGCCTGTACTGTTTGTAGTTAAAGACTCAGCACCTATGCCAACATTATTGCTTGCTGTATTAGTAGCATCACCTGCGCTCCAACCAACAAATACGTTTTTATCACCCGTAGTAATCGCAGTACCCGCTTCATCGCCCACGACAGTATTATAATTACCCCCGCTCTGAATGCTGTTACCTGCGTTGATGCCCATTGCAACATTGCTTGTTCCTAAGCCAGTATCGTGGAAAGTTGCTATTTCGCGTCCTCCACTATCACGCATAATAATCCCAGCTTCGACTCCATAAAGATTACCATCTCCGGTATAAACGCCCGTGGTTGCTATCAGTGTTCCACCAGCCGTCACACTAGAATTAAACGTAGCTCCTGCTCCTGTCAACGTCAGAGCCGCAGGAAAACTGTCAGCAAGAACAGGAGAAAATATCATTGAAGCGTCTTCTGCACCGTTGGAAACATCAGTTGCTTTTACAATGATTGTTGCAAAAGTCGATTCATTACCTGCGTCATCATCACCACTGAACTGTATTTTACCCATCAGGTCATTATCAGCCGGAGAAGCTGAATTTCTAAACAGCTTTAATGCTGGCCCTGCGTCTGCGTCTGCATCAGTAGAAATAAGTGTTAATTGTGGGTTGTTATCGGCTGTGCTAATAGTTGAAACTGCGTTAGAAGCAAAGCCACCGTTAAACACAGTAGCCGCTGTTGTAGTAAGAACACCTGTAACAAGAGCAGTGGTTGCCATGTTTACAGCACCATCGATGTCAACGACATCTAGATTAGTTGTGCCATCTACGTCTATGTTGCCGCTAATATCTAAACTAGCCGCAATAATCTCACCACTTGCGTTAATAGCGCCATTAATATCAATTGTAGTCGCAGCAATCTGAATCTCTGTGTCTGCGACAATATCAAGCTGGCCGTCTGCGCTTGAGTTGATGTAGATCGCTGCATCACGGAATTGAACCTTATCGGTTGTGCTTAATTCGATATTAGTGCCACCTGACGCATTACCCGCAACAAGCACTTCTGTAAGCGTATCCGTCACACCAGGATCGACCCCCGCCATCGCATCGACAACCGCTGCAGCAGAACCAGCACCATCGAGATAAACGACTGCTGTTTTTCCGGTCAGGATCGTGACGTTCGCGCCAGAGCCTTGGGAGATTGCAATTGACTGAGAGCCAGACGTTGCGTTCTCAATGAACATCACGCGGCTTACAGTATTAGGTGCAATTGTACAGGTTCTCGTCGCAGTCAAATTTCCCGCAGACGTAACCTTAAAGTACATTGCGCGAGCAGGATCAGAAGCACCATCCGCAACCGTAGTCGTTGCGTTTGCGTCAGAGCCGAAGACCTGCTGGGTCGCGTAGCCTAAAGCTTCGCCAATTAGCTCTAAGCTGACATTTGTGGTCGTGCCCCAAGAACCGGAGCCTTCTCCAGTCGCTAATTCGGTTAGCCGCAAATCATTTACAAAAGTTGCCATTTTTTATCCCCTTCTTCAGGCAGCATCGCGCCCTGCTTTAATTTGATCATAACCAGCATTTTGGCTGGTATCGATTGGGCTGTAGCCCGGACTTTGAGAAGTGCTAATAACATTGTAACGAGGGTCTTGCCCCGGAACTATCTCGCCCCAAACTAAAGGCGTACCTAGCTCGATTGTAACCGATTGCCCAGTCAATGAAACTACCGCACCGGAAACTGTTGAAACTTGTCCGACAGCCGAGTTTATCTGCTGACCAGTCACAAATACATTGTTAACCGTTCTGACTGTAGGAGTTCCGAGAGCGGACGTGATCTGCTGACCGGCAAGCGTGATATTCGCCTCAGCATCTACCGTTGGAGAACCGACAGCGGATGTAGTTTGAACGCCGGTAAGCTGAACAATCGACGCAGCTACCACAGAAATCGAACCAACGCCAGATGTGATCGACTGCCCAGTTGGTGTTATATTAGATTTAGCTCTGACCGTAAGCGATCCGACTGCGGAATTTGTCTGCCTTCCCGCAGGGGAGACGTTTGCTTCGGCAGCTACGGTCAGGGCACCAAGGCCTGAATTAATTTGCAGGCCGGTGAGCTGGACAACAGCGCCAGCGACGACAGCCATAGATCCAACCGCCGAAGTTGTCTGCTGCCCCGTTACCGAAACATTAACGTAAAGGGGAGTCCCCCAAGCACCTAAGCCCCATGTACCGCGACCCCATCCTTCTTGTGCCATAACTAACCGCCCAGAAGCTGGCTCTCAGCATCTCGCAGATGAACAATTGCAGTCGTCATGATCTCACGCACAGCGTCCGTCATGAAATCCTGTTCAAGCGAAGCGTTGAGCTTAGCGATGGCTAATTGAATGTCTTCTAAAGCAGTCATAACTACTCCTATGTGAATGCCCATATTAAACCCTTACGCGGCGCTTGATAAGCCCTGATATTTACGATTTAGGATACGCTTTATTTTAGCAGCGTACATATTTTGATCTTGGTAAAGGCTATTAATCTGCTTAGCGATCCTATGGTTGCTTAAACCACGGGACTGAAGGCGGTAAATCGACTTCAACACGCGCTGCTCTTCAGGGTGATCAATAAGTCGTTTGCGGGTTTTGTTACCAATCTTCACAGGCTCGAAGGTATAACCAAACGGCGCGGACCCACCGATAGAAAATCCGCGAGAAGCCCAGTCAACCTTGCCCTCGCCAAAGCGGTCCTTGATGTTGGCGTGCTCAATTTCAGCCACAGCGGATAATACCATCAGCATAATCTTGTTGGCCATATCCGACATATCAAACCGTGATTTAAGGCCCTTTTCATCCTCAAACTTAGGGTAAACAATCGGCATATCACCAAACTGCTCGCAGAAAAACAACGTGATATTGGTCTCCTGGAGAACCGGGATCATCGACAGTAAATCAGAAGTTGACCTAGACAGCCGGTCAAGTCGGGTAGAAACAATAACGTCCGACACATCCATAACGTCAGTCATAGCGCGGGATGCTGGGCGCTCAAGAATATCCATCGTGCCGCTCACACCGTCATCAATAAACCACTCATCAACCGGCCGATTGTATTTGTTTTTGACAAACTCACTGATCAGAGACTGCTGAGTCTGAATCGACACCCCGGACTTTGACTGCTCCTTCGTGGACACGCGGCAGTAGCCGTAAATCATATTAATCTGCGTTATTGGTCGAATCACTTGACCCCTCCCTTGTAGCCGTACTTAACCATCTCCTCATGAAGCCGCTTCCAATCAATGTCGAGCGGCCTGCGGCCAAGGGCGCGGTCAGCAAACATCACGCTACCATCCTTGACCAACTCAACAGCGCAATACATCTTCGGCACACCGTCATAAACGATATCAATCTCATGCAGCCTACAGGTACGGCGAACGCGGTTGTAATACACTTTCTTCTCTTGGGCAGTCATAATATCTCCTCGTAATCGAGATTTGATTAAAGCACGGCGCGAGTCGTTGTGCAACACGTTATAATTTGTTGCATATAAACACGGAACAGGAGACAATCCATGAGTAAGATCATTATCGAACTTGACAAAGAAGAAGCTGAAGTTGTTTTAGAGAATCACGGGCAGATAGTTGAGCTGCTCGAAAACATTCTAGCGGAGACCAAGATAAATGGACAAATACTTCGAGACAATAAGCCGAACAATGTTTCACATGAAACATAAGTCTTTGAATGAAAAGAGAAAAGCTGTAAGAAAGGCGCTGCAACGTGAGCACGGCGCGGGGCCAGAGGCAAAATTTTTACTCAACATATGGAGAGAACATTATGAAAGACGTTTATGAGCTAGAAGAGTATCACCACGATGGCAAGCGCGGCGGTTTCATTAAAACTCGGCAGTGCGCAGAAGAGTTATTTGACGAGCTGATTGAGCCAAGGATCAGGAAGTTAGAGGGCAACGGTGCTTACTTTCACCTTTACCGAAACTGCGGGGATCTGCGGGAGGTTATTCTTTAAAGAAAAACGTCTGAAGCACTAATCGCCGCTTCTTGCTCTCGTTCTGGCAGTTTATTAAACAACATTTCTGCAAGCTGATAAGCAGGAATGCCAAGCTTCTGAGCGATGAGCGGCAACATGTTCAAGCCACGCTCGTCCATAATCGGACCCTTCATCGCATATTCTGCAATCGGAGCAATCTCCTCGCCAATACCCCGCATGATCTCTTGACCAAACTCTTGGGCTTCAGGGCCAGCATCGTACAAACCGCCGACAAATTCAGACGTACCTTCACGAGCATCTCGAATACTTTCAGCCGTAGCAGGCTCATTAAAAGGGTACACATACTCGGGTCCGCTCAAACCACCCCGTAGGTATTCGCCAACACCTGCCGCGCCGCCTGCTAAAACTCCGCCAATTTCGCTCATAGCCCCCAAACCTAGCTGGCCAGCGAGGGAAGGCAGGCCAGGAGATTCTATTTTTGGACTCGCAAATTCCAAGGTTTCATCCAAAGAACGGATGCCTTCATTTGCAACTGATTTAATGCCCCCGGCCTGGGCCTCCTCTGGAGTCATGCCGCCAGCAGCTACCGCTGACGCAAGGGGAATAGAAATTCCGTATTTTTTGCTGATTTCTATGATACGAGGATCAAATATGACGTAATTACTGGAGCGCTTGTCCTTCGGCTTGTGCCGAGTAAACGCGTCAGCGTACTTGATGCCCTTGACACCTAAATCTTCTAGCGCCTCAGCCGCATACTCTTGACCATCCCGCTCAAGCCAACGAACAAGATCAGCGCCTGTAGGGTTATCGCCTCGAATCCCCGCGCTTTCGTAAATACCCTCTTCAGCGTACTCCCACCAATCCGCCTTCTTGAGCTTGTCCATGATCTTCTTCGGCTGCTCGTCAATCAGCTCATCCCAATCGATAAGCTCATCAGGGTCGGCATCGATGTTGACTTCGTACATGTGGCCAAGATCTGGGCCATACTCCTCGATCTCTTCTCCGACCTCAGCGGCCAACGCTCTGTAATCTTCGTCGTAATCAACGTCTGCCGCTAAGTCTTTAAAATCTTGCGGCGTTTCGTTCAACATCGCTCTCTCATACATTTCCATGCGAGCGTAGTCCTGATTACTTTCAGCGGCCTTATACTTCTCAGTCAACCAATCTTCGTAATCTAAGTCTCTAGGCGTTAACTGGTCACGATATCGCTTAGCAACTTCCTCAGCCTCCCCAAAGTAAAACCCACGGCCATACTGTTGTGCGCCTTCGCCAGTGCCGATAGCTGAGGTTTTAAACTCATTAAAGTCGTGAGGGGAACCATGATACCCCTTAATACCGGCTTTTCGGGCGCTGTTGATTATTTGTAAAAAGGGGTTGGCCATATCAACTCTTAGTCAGGTTTTCGTAGTGGTCCCAGTTGTTACGCATAATAACCAGCCAATCATCGAAAGTCATCACAGCAGTCAGGTCATTATCTCGGGGCAGCGCAGGGTTAATCGCGTACATCGGTACGCATACGCGAGACTGTTTATTGTTAAACTTGTAGATAAGAACCGGAATGTCATTCCCACAGGCGGCGAGGACCTGCTTCCACCACTCTGGACGCCACCACCACCCATCCTTGTACGCCTTACACTCAATCGCGTGGCCCGGAATTTGGATATCAGCCAGGTTGGCGGTCTGATATTGATCAAGGTTTCGTTTGCAGGCTATGTCAAACCCATGCTCGGAGAAGAATTCGTTCAGTTTCTTACAGACGAAGCGCTCATATGCAGCTCCCTTGTTGCGCGAATCTACCATAGGTTGGCACCCGTAAAGTTTACGTGATTCTGTTGCAAATAGAGGTACCATGCAAGACAATATCAAACGGGGGTCCCTTACCCTCACTCCTCTGGGCGACCTCCCCCTCTCCGATTCGCCCCCAAGGGACCCCTTTTTTTTAATAAAAATAAAAAATATTATATATTTCAATAGGTTAGGTGGGACCCCTATGCTTTCTCGTTGGAAACGGGGGGTGGGGGGTGAATCTTGCGACCATTTACGTTGAGATTTTTTTTACCACCTTATGCGCCGAACTCAGCTAAAGCTTTGAGCTGGCAGCAGGCCAGAAAAAAGGGGGGTGCCAGGGTCCAAATCAAAGCTGTTTGAAGGTCAAAAACTCGATCCATAGGGGTCCATTGTTTTTGCCAGGACGGCGCTTGCGGGCGTTTAGGATGCACTTTGAGGTGCCCAACCAGTGAGGACCGAGGCTTTGGCCAACGGCTTTAACTCCTGTGAGCACTGCCGTTAAACCAGGCTTCGCCGAACCAAGCTCTTATCATGGGCTAAGTCTTTGATTTATAAAGGTTTTGTAGTAATTTAGAGGGGAGGCTGATTAAACCAGCGAGGGCGGGACGCAGAGAAAGAGACCTCTCTTTCTCTGTTATTCTTTTCGTTCATTAATTACGGGTCATCTATTCCAAAAACCTATAGGTCATTGTCCTTCATTTCGTCGGTCACACCTAGTAGCTCGTTCAACCGTGACTTGATATCAGTCTTCGTCATGCTGTCCAGATTTGCGTTAATATTAAGCGAATGGCTCCGCTGTATCGTCAAGCCTGCGAGCTGGTTCAACTCTTTTACCGCGCTTACGGCAGCGTTATAAGCCCCGTTCTCGAAGCTGGTCTCTGCTATCTTCCACAGCATAGAGCCTGTTTTTTCTGGGGTTATTGCGTATTTCTGGCGAAGCTCTTCTTGCTCAGCACGCACCGCTTTGACTACGCTCGGATGATCGCGCCCATTCATCAGCTTGCTGGCGCTCATTGCTGGGAAGCTAAATCCAGCCCTCCGCGCAGCCTCCGTCTGACCGCACCCGCCTTGGCTATAGTGCCACACAAACGCGGTCTGCATTTCCGTCAGGCCGAATTCGTCGTCGGCAATAAATTGCTTTGGCATCTCCACCAATTGCGCTCGTTCCTTCTTTGGTCTGCCTCGATCCGCCATTTTTTCTCCATCATCAAAAATGTTTGTCTAGCCTCCGCTTCCAGCGAGCGAGCGATGTTAAAATCATCTCGCTCCTCGTTGTTCAACTGGCGCCATCTTCGGTAGTTTTCTTCTCTCGTTTGTTCGAAGCTCCACACGAATTTGTAGTCTACCATAATTGATCCTCCGCTAAGCCAAGTGTGTCAGGTGTAGTGTATAGCACTGAAACCTTTACGCATGCGCACCATGTAACACTGTAGCGCTGCACTTTACACTACCTGGTATGTTAATACTTATATATACTGTACCCTACACACCCTATAACAATAACAACAGTATAAACAATAGCTTACGTATCATTCAATATAGGGTATAGGGCAGCATTTTTTTTACCTGACGCTCTCAATGATGGATTTAACCATTTACACGGACTCATCACGGCCCGAGTGTGAGCGTGTGGTCTTCTCATCGTTAGATGCTTTATCCATTCTTTTACAGAGCGAAGCCAACACCCTAGCAACATCTAATTCTGTTACAACTGCCTCTGATTTTTCGAAGTCATACCATGCAACAGTGATAGGCTTAACTGTTGGTTTTAAACTTTTAAATGATTTCTTGAATGATAAAGTACCATCTTTTGATTTGCTGTATTTAACGTTGGCTATGTGCTCGATATAGCTAGTCATAACCGCAGTGTTCAACGACTTAACACCAACACATGCAGCAACGGTACGTGTTAGGTACCCTGTATCACCTTCATTTATATATGCAGTAAAACCAAACTCTAGTAAACACTGGCTATTGTCTCGCATTGTTTTAGCTGATTTGATTACGCTGCTTAGTTTAGATGTGAGATTTTTATATGTGATTGTCATAATATAAATACTCTCTTTTGATTGATTGAAATGGACTCGTAAGAATCCAAACTTATAAGCACATCAAACATGCTTAGTTCTCGCGGCCAGCTCATATGTCTGGCCGTTCTTGTTCTTGCATTCGATGAAAACCATTGTCTCCTAGGCTTTTATTAACTTTTTAAGAATGGCATTGATTCGGCGCTTGTCACCGCTTATGACTAACTGCCTGCGCGGGTTAAGCTCAAAAAACCGCTTTTCCATGTTGGTTTTTGGGTGCTCTCTTGGCACTTCGCGAACACCAATTGCCGACAAGTTTTCGTGTTGTAAAAGACTGCGTTGATTTTTGCCTTTGCCTTCTACAAAGGTATCTTTTCCGGCAATAAAGTTGCGTAAAGCCAGTGTTTCTAGAATCCTCTCCGCGCCTGCCGATATTTTCATGTCGCTGCCGTTGAAATTTATTACTTTCATTTGATTGCCTCCTCAGGCTTTGGTTATCTAGGACGCCCCGCTAGGCGTTTCGACTGGGTAACCGTCCCAGCAACTCATCAGCTAGAAAAAATTGGGCGGGGGAAAATAAACCCCACACCTCTATGCCATCTCATCTATTAGCCCCTCATGTCCCAAAGCTCTTCGCATGTGCTGTGTAGATCCATCTCGTCGGTGTAGTCCGCTGTCGCTTCATCTCCCCACCAATAGCCTTCCACCTTGCAAGACCGCGTATTTATCCAGATGTTAGGACCGCCAAAAGCTACAAGGATTCGAGCGCCTAGATACTCGCCGTTGCTGCTTATGGTGTATTCAATATCTAGCGAGTCGGACAGATAGTCGTAGCCGCTTATCAAATCTGTAGATTCAGCGCCGTGCTCTTCATGGTCCATTCCGGCATCTTCATACGTCATGCCGGACGTTAAAGTTGCAGCGATCTGGTCAACGTGATCCTGCAATGCTTGCTGTTCGTTTTTCATTTGCGCGTTGCTCATGTTGTCGTTCCCTTTGTGTTTGTTGATTTGATGAGTACAGTATACTCTTCCCGTGTCGTTGTGCAAGTGTTTGTACAAATTAATTCAAAGAAAAATCGTTTAGCAATCAACGCGAGACCCAGGATGTCGCAATTTTCATAAATTCCTCACCTGCTTTATCATTAGTATCGTAAAAATCAAACACTTGCCAATGTTCCCAACGATGCATCCTTGGCCTTCCAGCCGATTCCCACCTAGTAACGTCGCGCTCAAAACATCTCGAAGCCTCAGCAACTGACACCCGCTTTCCAACACACAAACCCTGGCGAGGCTGAAGGTACCAATCACATCTCGTGTACGGTTTGCCTAAAACTGAAACGCAGTGCCGTAACACACCCAAGATATCGATGTAAGGGCTATATCCAGTGCCCTTTGCAAGATATATTTCCGCCGCAAGTTTTTTCGATTCAGTTAATTTTGAAGACATGATTCATTCCTTTTTTAAGTTGATGAGGGTCTTAACCCCTCAGCTTTTTATTTAGCTACCTAAAATTGCCGTGTAATAAAGATCTGGCAATTCACGGGAATCTGTGCCGGTTGCGTATTGGTTGGACTGACACACTGTAAAAAGGCCATCGAAGCCGCCGGATGCTGATTTGTCATGCTTTGGCCAATACTCGACGCGGTAGTCGGCATGCTTCCAAAAGACAGAAACCCCCGATTTTACTAGCTGTCTTAGCTCTTCCCTTCCGCCAATTGTTGAGGTGATAGTTGTCATTGCTTTGATTCCTTTTTGTGTTTGTTGGTATGTGTTCTATTATCCACACTCCGTGTCGTTGTGCAAGTGTTTGCACAAAAATAAATGATTAAGTTGCAGGCAAAAAAAAACGGCCTAAGCCGCTTCTTTAATTTCCTTATATTCACACCTCATCATCTTCTTCATCATCTTCTTCATCATCAAGGCCCTCATCAAGGTCCTCCCAGTCAGAGTCAGGCCCACCCCGTAAGCGGTTTTGGGCGCTCTCCCAGTCAAGCATCGCCTTGTCGAAGCCCTTCATGATCTAATCCAATTGCCTTTGGCATCACGTACCCACTGCGACTTTGGCTGCGGTTCTACTAGGGGCGCTTCAATATTTGTTGTCTCTCTTATATTTGGAAAGTGAAGCTCATCACCGTTTTGATATTTAATAATCATTATTTGTTTCCTTCTCGTTGTTGATGAGGGTCTTGGTCCCTCAGCTTTTTATTTAGCTGCCTAAAATGAACGTTATAGTGTTCGGCTTTTCACCAACAATGACGCCCTCTATAAAATTATGCCAATCGTCTGCTCTGTTTAAAAACTCACTTACAGCTTCTTTCGACGATTCAATATCAATTTTTCCTTTCAAGACCAATACCTTAGTATTTAAAGTAATTTTACGTTTAATCGAAAAATCGAATTGCTCAACCTCATAAATTCCGTCAGCGATGTGGTCACTTACTTCATTGTCATCGACCCAATTACTAGAGTTATCGTCTTTAGTGTCCTGATAAATTGACCACTCGATGTCCGACCGTAAGTACCCGATTGCTCCTTGTATGCTCATTGTCTTTACCTCTGTTTTTGTTGTTGATGAGTACAGCATACACACTCCGTGTCGATGTGCAAGTGTTTATACACTCAACAGCTAAGACCAACCCTTTGGGGTGAAGCCGAGTAAGTCTGTCTTGTCGTCTTCGACTGAGGAATAACATAAGTCATAGATCTTTTTGCCCGAGCTTCTGCGCGGTTCTTTCCCGCGCTCACTCAAGATTCTTGCAGCATCCTTAAAGTCGGCCATCCTCGGACTGTTCACGCCTAAATCTCGCAACAATTTGGTCATCTGCACTGGCTTAGTATCGACCGATAAAAAATCGACGTGCTCAAGAATAAGATCCTCGACGCTGGATTGAGTTCGGTAAAGCTCATTACTCTCCTGCAGTTGCGCTCGCTCGTCTGGGCTGAGAAACCAGTTCTGCTGGCCTTCTCGGTACATCGTCTCCTTTACTTCACTCCAAAGCTGCTGCATGTCAACGCCGTGATTAACATCAATACCCGTGACCGGTATGACCCAAAATCTTCGATTGCCGGTTGTATCAATCAGAAACTCTCTTTCGTTAACACTTGCGTAAAATGCTGTTCGCCTTTGATATGTTGTGAACGCTCGATCATAAGGTAGACGCAGCTCGTCAACCTTCTTCGTACAAAATGCTTTTAATTGATCCATATCACTGCGTTTGAAGGTGCTCTGCAACTCACCCAACTCGACCAGCCAATGGCTCACCGCCTGCTTTACACTGTCTTTGTCGGATGGGTTTAGCGTTGCACCTTCCAGCAACCAACCTTGATCGTAATCAGCCAGCCGCTTGAACCACAGCGTCTTGCCCAAACCCTGAGCTCCCTGAAAGACCAGTATGCCTTCCAAGGACACACCATTTGGCTCACAAGCCGCTGCCACACAACTGATTAACCATTTTTTCATGAGCATTTCTTTCAAAGACCTGTCAACGCTCGTTATGCTGTCTAAGAAATCCTGTAACCTGCTCTGCCCGTCCCATGCCCGCGACTCCATCCAATCCTTAACCGGATTGTATTCGACCGCCAGCAATTTCAAGTAATCCCTCACTTTGGTATGAGGTATATCCATTTGTATACAGCGATCTTCTATCTCTATCAGCGCTGATTCGTCCTGCATGTCTTGGATAAAATTGGCGTCAGGCACCTCAATTTCCATACGTTTCTTTATCACATTGTATGCGCACGTAATGCCGTTCAGCGTCATCACACCTTGTACGTTCCCTTTCGTATTCAGATACTTTCCTCTGTCGTTACGATTAAAGTCGTACTCAGTCGGCACCGTCACCGTCTTCAATTTGGGCAACAGCTCGCCCTCGATAGCGTGATCGTTGTAATCACCAACCGCCTCTGGTATCAAAACCTCGCTTTCAGCGCCCCGGCTGCGCACCGCCTGGCTCGCCTCGATGGCTTTAACCTCACCGGTTCTACTCTCGTCTTGATCAGCAATAAAGACGTGCTTCGCGTTTGGAAAATATTCACTAATCGTCTCAGCAACCGGCTTGAGGTTACCTGCATCGAAGCAGCAGATAACCGGCTGTGCCATGTCTTGAAAATAGCTTGCGGCAGTTGCATAACCTTCAGCGTAATTAATCACCTTTGCGTCTTTGAGCATATGCTCACCAAGAATAAAAAAGGATCCCTTTTTCTTGCTGCCAGTGAGAAATTTCTTGCCGCCATCGTCATCGATGTACTCCAGCCCGACGATCTCAAGCTGCGCGTCCAGAAGGGGGATGATCAGCCTGCCGTCTTCGTGCTGCCTGAGACCGTGGCCGAGCACCTGCTTGCGCTCAAGGTATGGGTGCTTTTCGCATGGGGTTGACTTCTCCCAAATGTTCTGGGCTATCTTCGCCGCCTTCGTCTGCTTATTCGCCAGCTCAACCTTTGCCTCTTCCTGAAGCCTCTTTATCTCCTGCTTTTGATCTTCAGTCATCTCGTAACGAGCGCCATTGTTGGGTCGCCATTGCGCTGTAGGATTGACGTGATCCAGCCGGTAATCACCGCACCGGCCATATGGCACACTTTGGTTTAACCATAGCTGATACCAGCCTGTTAGCTTGCGCTTGCCGTCAACCTCCATGTAAGCACGACCGATTGAGCCGTCCGAGACCAGGCCTTTTTTTGGGTCAACACTCATTCCGGCGCTCAGCAGAAAGTTTTCAAATTCTGATCGAGCATCAGCCGTGAATGGTGTGCTTTGATTTTTTGATGGGCCTGAAACCTTAATTGCCATGTATTTTTTTCCGCTTGCTTTTCAAATATAGGTGTGTACGATAGTGCAAACTTTTACACAAAACAAGGGAAAGCAACATGGTAATGATCGCAAGCAGTACGGGTGGTGGTGAATTTGAAGCAGTGCCAATCGGCACGCATAGGGCAATTTGTTACAAGCTGGCGGATGCTGGCACGCGTGAGGAAAAGTTCAAAGAGGAGGATGCAAAAAAACGGCATACTGTTTTTTTATTCTTCGAGCTACCAGATTTAAGAACAGCTAAAGATCAGCCTTTCAGCATTTTCAAGCAGTATACATTATCCTTGAATGAAAACTCAGCCCTGCACAAGGATTTAAAATCTTGGCGCGGCAAAAGTTTTACCGAGGCAGAGCTAAAATCGTTTGATATGGCCAACGTGTTGGGCGTGAATTGCGATTTAGAGGTTGAGCATACAAGCGGTGGTCGAGCAAAAATTGTTTCAATCTTTAAGCCGGATGGCGGAGCCAAAAAAACTGAAACAGTAAACGAACAATCATTGTTTGATTTAGAAGACTATTGCAAAGAATTTTCGGGTGAATCGTGCGAAGAAAGTAAAAGTGCGTGCGACATGTTTGCGGATTTGCCTGCGTTTCTTTGCGAGATGGTCGATCAATCATATGAGATCGCTGCTGCTTACGCAAAAGGTCGAAAAGCTGAGGTGGGTGAGAGCAAAGGTGGTTTGGCCGCAATGGCTGCAGTAAAAAAGACCGCAGCGCCAGTCGAAGATTTTAACGACGATATTCCGTTTTAAATGGACGCTCAACGAATGCTTGCTCGGCTAGAAAGGGCTTTGAATCAAAAGGGTGAGGCGGTATCTCATTTTTTAGAAAAATATAATTTACCCGCATCGTCATTTTACACAATTAAAAAAACCAAGTTGGTTAAAGCGGCGGTGAATAAACGTTATTTAGAAGCAATTCGCGATTTTGAGAAAACAATTGCCGATTCAAGTGCAGAAGATATCGTGAATTCGCCGAAGCATTACCAGCGCGAAGGCATCGAATGTATAGACGCGATGGTTCAAGTTTACGGTCGTAAGCGTGTGGCTGAGTACGCGGAAATTTCAGCATTCAAATATCAATGGCGAGAGAATCTAAAAGGTGACGCTAAAAACGACAAAAAAAAGAAGATTTGGTATACGCGATTTTCTATGGGTGATGACCCTCGCATCGTCGTTGATGTTTAAAGCAATTGGAATCGTGCAATACAATGGATGGGCCGTTATCAGCGCTTTTTGCGCTGGCATCGTGCTCGGCTTAATGATTTTTTAAGGAGGGTGTATGCCAGATTTTAAACCGGGGATTTACGAGGATCTCGATTACCCAGCGTATGCAGCAATCACGGTTGATGGTCAGAGAGCGTGGCGGTCGCATGACCTCACTTCCCTGATCAAGTGCCCGTATACTTGGAAGAACGCCAAGCCATTTAACGAATCACCCGCTTTGTTGGAAGGCCGTGTTCAACACACAGTTTTTCTGGAGCATCACAAATTTGATGATGAGTTTGTGATAGAGCCAGAGCACATCAATCGACGCACGAAGATAGGCAAAGAGGAATATGAGGACTGGGCTTCTGGACTAAACGGGCGCACACCTTGCAAGCAAGCCCTCTATGATATCTGCATGGAGCGGCGTGAAGTTTTAGCGGACTTCATACCGAAGCCAGAGCACAAGGTTGAGCTGACTTTGGTTTTTGAATTCTGCGGCCAACCTTGTAAAGGCAAGCTTGACTGGTACACAGGCACCGATATCTGGGACCTGAAGACCTGCCGAGACGGCTCACCGCGTGGATTTAAAAACGCTGTGAACTCGTTCAGGTATTACCAGCAGGCTGCGTTTTATCTCGCCGCTGCTGAATACCTTAATATACCTTGCGACAAATTTTATTTCTTGGCGCAAGAAAAGGCGCACCCTTATCCGTTCGGTGTTTACACGTTGACGGAGGAGGCTGTGCAGTATGGTCATGCGAAGAACCAGCAAGCGCTCGAAATTGGCATGAAGTGTCATGAAACCGGCGACTACAGACCCTACAACAACGGCGCTATAACCGAGTTTGATTTAAATGACCTGTGGTAAGGATTCTGAGCAAGAAAAAAAATGGGCGGACGATAAAAAATATTACGCCGCCCGATCTGCTTGGAAGCGCAGGCACCAAATCGTTAACGGGAAAGGCTTTACCTGGGGCCAGTGGTTTCAACGAATGTTTGGTGAAAAGCTGACTGACTATGCTGCTCGCAAAGCCAAGGAAAAATCAGAGGCCTAGCCGTTCTGTGCTACTGGGCAACTTCTTCGTAAAGATGAATCGCTCGGCTTCGGTCGTACAGCCAAAAAACCAGAAGGTAACGATCCCCAGACTCGACGGCCAAACCACGGTGCAGATTTGTGAAGGAAGGGAAAATCAATGCGTGGCCTGTTGGCAGCGGCTTTAGCACGCCGTGGTTGTGAAACTCCGTTCCGCCGCCTACGTAATCGCCAGTGTTCAAAGGTATAACCACACTGATATCTGCAGACTCATCGTGATGCCAGGCGCCCTGCTGCTTATCTTTTAGGTTGTAATTGGCTATCTGTACGCTTGCAATTTCGTTCACTTGTCTCTGATACAAGCTATAAATAATAGGCGACAACACATTATGAACGAGGTGCCACATATTTCGGTATAGCTCGGGAACGTGTTGTTTGAGAACGATCTCAGGAATTTGGCGCAGCTCATCCTCGCCAGCGTTGGGTTGAAAGCCAATCACCCTACGCATGTTGTCAATTTCTTCACATAACATCTTGCAGTATTGCCGTCGAAACAATGGCACCCTGTAAATTTCTGGCCAGATCTTTTTAGTGAATTTTTGTATCGGCATCTTGCCCAGATTTTCGGTACCTTCCTTTGCGCGAAATTTCGCAATCGCAGGGATAGACTCTTGAACAGCTTTGTACACGGCTTGGTTAATATACCAATGCGACTGTAAAGATAGCATATAATTTTTTAGTGAATACATGTTTGTGCGTTAGTCCAATTTTATGTACAATCCGACAGTCTACAGGAGGATTAATGATGGATACAGAGTTACATACCGCTCGCCAGAGAAAATCTTTGGCAGTCGATCAAAAAACGTATGACTTGTTGGAAGAGATTTGCTTTCAAGAAAGGCGAACCCGCATTGAGCAGCTCAAGATTTTAATCGAGCAGGAGCACAAGCGGATCTTTGACAAATGAGTATTTTTAAAACCAAGAAAATGTTACCTCCAAGCTATCGCCCACCGCTCGAAGCTTCTGAGATCATTCAGTTATTCAGTCAGTTAACCCTGCACCAACAGGCTGCTCTGATGCGCCTCATGAGCCGCAACCTCGTCATTAAAACCGGCGGCGATGAGATCATGGGCTATGAATTAGATTACAACGTTGACGGCGCAATGGTTGCCGCTACGCTTGCCGAAGACGAAGACGAAGACTAGACCGCCAAGTTAATTATCCCGGACTTTGAATTTCTAAGTCTTTCATCAAGCTCCCTATCTTGCTGAGATGGCAAGACTGTGGCACCGCGAATCCCCATGCTTGTTGACATGCCGCCGCCCATTGAAGGTAGGGGAGCAAATATGTCGGTTGTTGACGGCGGTGATGCCTGCGAGCTTTCCATCATCTTAATTTCAGAAGCAGCCTCTTCCCGCAACCTTTTCTGCTCTTCCTCTTTCTCTCTCGATGCTGCCCGTTTTTCTCTGATCTGAGTTTCGGGCGATGGAGTGACGCCCTCTTCCATCACTTGACCGGTTTGTTTAAGAGCCTGAGTCGCAATCGCGTAATACCTTGGGTACGACTCTCGCATCTGCTTCAGCAATGTTCTATTAGGATCTGGATTGATAACCTGCTCAATCAATACGTCTTCGTAAGCGTTAACTCTTTCTTGCTTGTATTTAGCCGCCATGCTGCCGTTAACAGAATCTCGTATCGACTTGGCGGATCTTCCTAGCAAGCCAAACATATTGAAGATTACTTCAGGGGCGCTAACGCCAGCTTTGTTAGATTCAATAGAAAGAAGCTCAGCAAACTTTTGTTTCGTCTGAGTGTCAGAATTTATTTTGTCCTGAACAGATCTTACCATCTGCAATATATCTGAAACTTCAGCCAGCTCTTGCAACTCTTCGGGTTCAAAAAGCGCTCGATATGTTGCGACCTCACTTGAAAAGCCTCCTTTGTCTGAAGCTTTTGTTAAGTCTGCCACATCGCCTCTTAAAGAAAGCGCACCTAAAAATTTGTTTGGAACACCAAGCTCATTGTTTGTTCTTTGTAAAACATCGTTGAATTTAGTTCTTAGCCAGTTGCCTTTAAGCCTTTGCCAAGCTGCTGGGTTTTGTTCCATTACAGCAGTTTTTAGTTTTAATATATCAACAGGCTCTGCCGAGCCAGAAAATATTCTTGAAACCGCTCTGGCCGCTTCGGTGCCGCCAGACTCTGCAACCTTCGCAATATCTGCAATAATTTTAAAATTCTGTAGCGTAGACATCGGGTCTTCTGGCCGATAAATATCTTGCGCCCGGCCCCAAACCGGATTGTAAGACCGAAAAGCATCGTTCATAGAGGCTTTTAAGTTAGATAGCTCTCCTACCAACTTCTTGTTTCGTGTTGTATCTGATTTTCCGTATTTTGTAATTAAGGTATCAAAAGTTTCTTGCAAAACCTTGGCGACATCTTGACTTGTGTCGATTGGCAAATAATCTGAAGGGGCGCTCAACTGACCTTCTTTGCCCGTAACTGACCTCGCCCTTTTCTTTGAAATTAAAGCATCGCGCAATGTGCTGTAAGCTTCTTTTCTTAAAGGGTCCAGGTCTGGGTCTTGTAGCGCTACTAATATACCCTGCAGAGGCTCGCCATCACGAACCGTGTTTGGCACTTGTCGGGCAGTCAAGAAAGTATCAACTAAAGCCGCAAGCTCTGGCGATCCCGCCTCATCAAGTTCATAAGCTTGCTTATAAATTTCGCCAGCTTGTTCCGATCTTTTCTTTTGCTCCGCTTTTATAAAATCATCAGCCGCCTTGGAAACATCTATCTCAACAGTAGATGATGAGCCGCCCTTGAGCTTTCCTGTTAACGGGTCTCTAAAAGCATTCGGTGCATACTTGCCGCTCGATAATTGGTCGGCAAACCCTTTAACCATATTGGTTACTTGCTGGGATCGATCTAAATACATATCGGTAAGCAATCTCGACCTAGACTGCAATCCCAGATAGTATTGAGCAAAAGCTGCTTGCCCAATACCTTTCATGGCCTCGCCGCGTGTTAATTTAATCCCTCTTTCTGCCGCTATAGCAATTGTATTATCGACCTCGCCGCCGCCTTCTTTCAGAATTGCCGCGATCAAATCTTGTCCCGCCTCGTCTGTAAATTCCTCTCGCAAGTAACCAATTTTAGGTAAGACAGCATCGCCCATTTGTCTAAACGCTTGCCCAATAGCGCCTCTGGGCAAGCCTACAGGAATTAAACCAAATCCAGCAGACCAAGCTGTATCTGAAACAAGCTGATCAAAATCGCTTTCAGGGCCACCAACTACAGCAGACAGGCCAGACCGAATGCCTTGACCAACAATCGTTCCACTAGCAGAACCAAAAGCTCCGCCACTTATTCCGCCAACAACGGTTCCTACTCCGGGTCCACCAAGAGCGGGTGTTGCTGTTCCAACCGCAGCACCGCCAGCCATTCCTAAGCCGCCAAGAACCATCTCTGACAACAATTGAGCGCCCGGACCCATCCATCCAATGAGGTCATCTTTATCGATATCTCCAAACTCAAGAACATCGCCGAACTCTTTGTAAGCTCGACCTTTGGGTCCGTATACTCCATCGATATCCATAAACATAACGTCATCAGAGTCTGGGTCAACGTAATACCTTTCGCCGGGGTCGCGGCCTGATTTTAAATCTTCAGGAAACCTTCTTGAGCCTAACCAATGATGCCCGGCTTGCGGGCTATTGGTTAACCCGTGAACAAAACCGTCTACTGCGCCAGAAGCTTCTTCCTCGTAAAACCTGTGACCAGCCTCTCTCCGTTTTTGATCGTGCTCAGCACCAAGGCCATTCTGATTGGCTCTAATCGCAAGGTGTAATTCTTTCCGGGTTCTGTCTTCAGGTATCGTGTAAGGAATACCATCAATCTCGACAGTTTTATTATCCATCAAAACCTTCCCGTAACGTCAGTTGAGGTGGTTGATACCGATGTTGAGCCTGAGCCAAATCCTTGCCTCAACAACCGAGCTTCTCTGCTTTCCTCTCCTGCCAATTCTTCAATCTCAGGTTTTTCTGAGTCGGAAAACAGCGGATTTTGTTTATGCCATTGAGCTTGCCATCCCCCCATTGCAGCGGCAATCTTGGCATCATTGCCGGATTCAAAAACCTCATCAAACTCTCCGCTCAAAGTTGCCTCGTCGTAAGCTTCTTGAAAATCAATAGACTTTTGATTGATTCGGTTCAAATAACCAATCAGCCGATCATAACCGCCTTTTGTCATTGCTAAGCCGGGAGAAGATGCCAAGAACAAAGTCATTTCCGCATTAGAAATAGCCCCTTTGGTTTGCCCGATCAAGCCCATCGCTATTCTGGTGCCAAAAGATTTAACGAGCTGTTGACCCTCTATCGTCTCGGCATCCGCCCAACCAAGATCTACCATGAACTCTCTTAGCGGAAGCGTAACATTTGCGAACCTCCCTCTCTCATCCGCATCCAGACCTGCAGATAAGCTTGAAGCAGTATCTAGCAAGTTTTTTTGAGTTCTTGCAAGCGCAGCTTCCTCTCCCCATTTGCTAACCGCCTTCGCAAACCCTTCTCCTCGTTTTTTGAGGAAACCAGAGGTCGTTGAGCCACCAACTTTAACAGAAGTGCCTCCACCGGTAACGGGGTAACCGCCGAGAGCTTGGTACTCTTGCTGTTTTGCCAAGTCCGTTTCGGCCGCCGCTCGCCTAATCTTCTTGCCTGTCGGCTGTCCTGCCTGGTCAAGCTCGGGTATTTCCCAAGTAATATACTTGATTGTTTGGTTGCTCTTCTTTATCAACTCAATCTGAGCCTGTTGGATGTATTCAGTAGCCATCTTTTCATCTTCTCTTGCCATCTGAAAAGCTTGCAAAGCAATTTGGCGCTGAATATTTCTAGCTTCATCGGCATCTTTTCTGGTGTCTTTGTTAAATTGAGCAAAGCCTCTGGCTATGCCACCATAAGGCCCGGCGGTAGGGTCAGAAGCAAGTATGCCCGCCCCTAAAGCTGAAGCAAGATCGTAAAAGTTTCTTCTCCTCGGAGCTGCCCCGAATAGCGGTGCAAGCTTGCTTTTGTAGTCGTTAAATCGGTCGTCAAAAGTTTTTCTGCGGTCCTCTGAATCCTTAACCTCTTCCTCAAGATCCTTAATTTTAGCTGCAGTGTCGCTTGGTGGCGCAGGCTGATTTTTAGGAGGGCCGGACTTAGGACCTGTCTTCGCAGGCAGAAGCTGCAAGGCATTTTGGTCGAACTCAGGACCTGTCTTCGCAGGCAGAAGCTGCAAGGCATTTTGGTCGAACTCAGGACCTGTCTGCGCAGGCTGAAGCCGACTTGTAAGAAGGCCGAACCCAGGACTAACCTGCGCACCGCCCGGCGCACCGCCAATCATCTCCATGAACTCATCCCCAGATACATTTTGGGGTAAACCAGCGATGCCCCCAGCATTATAACCCTTGATCTCTTTAAACATTTGCGGTCTTCCGATTGTCATTTAAACCTCAATTTAAAAGTTTCCCGTCCCTTATTAATTGCTTAATTGGTTATTTGGGTTGTTGAAGCCACCCAAGCCCCCAAGCGTTGACAAGCCTACACCTAAACCAGCCTGAAGTGCTGACGGCTGGGGCGTGTAGGTAGTTGTAGCCTCCGATGCGCCGGTCGGCGACAGGCCAACAAACGGCATCAATGCTTGGTATTGAGCAAGCGGTGCTTGCTGAGCTTGTAGCAAACCAGCTCGCTGTGCATCAAGCTCACGCTGACGCTGCTGCTGATTTTGGCCACCAATGTTTTGTAAATGAGCCGCATCTTGCCCAGCCGCTTGTTGAGCTTGGCTACCAAGACCGCTCAAGAATCCGCCATATCCTTGCTGCGCTCCCGCCATAGACTGACCCGCACCAAACTGTTGCTGACCAATCTGACCATATTGATTCGCCAAGGTGCCTGCTACGTTCATGCCCTGCTGCCCAGCCGCAGTTCTTGCTGCAGCATCCTGCTGGCCATAGCCAGCAAGTGTTTGGCCCAGGCCGGTTCCAGCACCGTACTGCTGTTGAGCTTGCTGACCCATCAAACTTTGAAGACCTTGCTGCGCACCATACTGCTGTTGAGCTTGCTGACCCATTTGAGAACCAAGCTGCTGCTGAGCACCAAGCTGAGATTCGGCAGTCTGCTGGATTAAATTGCCGTATCCTTGCCCGGCCTGAAGCTTTTGCCCAGCCGCTTGCTGAACCTGACCAGCAACCTGCTGACCTGCGCCAAACCTTTGTTGGGCACCTTGCCCTAGCGTGTTTGCTAAGTTTGTTGAAGACGCCAACTCACTCCCAGCTCGCTGCTGCCGCATTCCTGCTAAATTCTGAGCAGCACCATACTGCTGCTGACTTGCTTGGGCTGCTCGGTCAATTAAACCGCGCTCAGCGCCAAGCTCTTGTCCTGCCAAAGATGCCAAACCAGTTGACGCGGTTCTCTGAGCTTGCTTGGCTCGCTCATCTTCACCGATTGCCGTCTGCTGTGCCCTCTGAAAGCCTGCTGAGCGGATTCCGCCAACTTCTTTGGCCAATCCTCTGCCCATAGATTCCGCTCGCTCCTCAGCGCTTAGACGCGCTCTGGAGCCAAACGCAGATTCTCCGCCTGAAGAGATGTCTCGGGCATACTGAGCCATGTCTTGCTTGGCTAAACCTTCGCTCGCATCTCGAATCGACTGCTGAACCACTTGGTCTTCGTAGGGATCAAAATAATCAGAAGTTTTGTCGCCTATGTTAAAGCCATCTTCAACGGTGTTCTGCAGTTGCGTGCGAGCATCGCCAAGCTGACCGCCAAACTCACTAGTAGCTGCAGATTCAGCGCCAAGCTGTCGCGTCGAATCTCGATTAAGCTGTGAGATACCACCCACCATGCCGGTTTCAGCAAGATCCAAACGCCCTCGCTGAGAAGCCGCAGCGGCTGACGCAAGCTCTTCGCTTTTAGACAAACCGCGTGACAGGTCTTCTTTGCCGATCATCCCCATCCCGACTGCATCTGTTATGTCTTTCCCAAACTCGTCATAACTTCTTTGACCCTGCTGCCTGACTTTCGCCAAGTCCATGCCAAAATCTTCAGTCGCCCTTCGGCCTTGAGCAGCCTGCTGATCAAGCTGGTCAATGTACTGACCAGTGCTATCTTGGGCCATTCCTGTAATGTCACTTAAATCACCGCGCAATCTGCTTTCTGCCTCAATGGCCCTAGCTCGACCTTGCTGATTTCCGCCAATCGCGTCAGTCATCGCTCGATCTCTTTGATCAAGCGCGAACCGTGATCCTTCCTGAATCTGTTGAAGAGCTTGCTGCGAAGCTAAAGCTTGACCGCCAATGCCGCTTTGAAGAGCGTCAATGCCTTGTTGGCCACGACTAATCGCTTCGTTGATAAACGGTTGCTGAACGCCTACAGCGCTTCTTGTCAACTCTTGCGCTCTAATTTGGTCCGGCGAAAGCCCTGCAATTTCTTGAGGAATGACAATCGGCCTGCCTTCTTCATCAAAAAAAGTTCTTTCTGCCGCCCGAAAAGCGCCAGGAAGAAAGCCGCCCTCACCATCCTCACCGTACAAAAGCTGCTGAGTAATCGGGTCCATCATCTGATCTGTTCTTGTTACATTAGCAACGTAACCGCCTTCCTCAAATTTTCTTATTTGCTGGAGCTGGCCAGGCGTTAAAATACTCATGCTGCGTTCACCCTCGATTTTGGTTTATCTGCGTATTCCTCAAAAAGTTCCATCATCTCATACAAGAGCTGAGTTCCCTTTTCCCGGTCCTCGGGACCGGTTGGTTTTAAGGTGATAATGCCGTTTTCGTTACCCAGCGAAAGTGAACCAGCTCCGCGTACTGCTCGGCCTGTCATCACGAATTCGCCATCGCTCAACATCGCCGGAACGTCATCGCTGGTTTCTGTTCCTTCGCCGTTTATTATTCCACTCTTTTCTTTAAAGTCTGCTGTGGAGACGTTGCCACCGGTAGCATAAGCCATCGGAACCATATTACCTACGCTCTCCCTGCCAGAGCCAAACGAAGGGCGCCTACTGCTTAAATTCATTAGTGAAGGAGGCATAACCGCCATGTGGTTCTGCTTTATTGGCGAAGGCATTGATCCGGGACCCATGGTCTGCAAATTCATTAGTTCAGGAGGCATAAATCCGTCACCCTGGCGCTGCTTTATTGGCGAAGGCATTGATCCGGGACCCATGGTCTGATTCAGTAGTTTAAGCGCAGAAGGTTTACCAGAGCCAAAGCTTTCTTCAGCACCGAAGTGCGCACGTTCAGCTTGGTCTACTAAGTCCACAAATTCTGTCACTTTTGACTGCATTTCTTGGGATTGCGGGTCAGTGTATGTCTGGTTTAAGTAAGTGCTATAACCATTCAAGGGCGAAAGCTGCGCTTGATTCATTTGTGTTGGTTGACCAAACTGTTGCTGCATGTTTGGTGGGAACATACTGGCTTTGCGCATCGGCATTACTGCGCCGCCGTTGCGCATTCCAACCACAGGATTAATTCCACCAAAACCGCCTTCGCCACCTATACCGGAATTGGCAAGAGCCGCAGCAATTTCTTCGCCACCTATACCGGGATTGGCAAGAACCGCAGGAGTAGGGTTGTCGAGATCAGATAAACGTATTTCAGTACCATCGGCCCTAGTTCCAACCACAGGATTAATTCCACCATTTCCTTCATCGGTTATCCCGCCAACGTCAATGTTGGACGGGCCAACCACCCCGCCATTGCCGATGAGTGGGCCAAATCCTTGCTGGTCATACGCAGCGGATTGTCCATGCTTACGCCCTTCATACTGACCGTAGATTTTCCAATGAGTCTCAGGGTCAAAGCCTGGAATGTCCCGCGCTTCTTGTTGTAAATCTGGGTACAACGATAGATAAGCCGCTCCGTCAAAAGCTGGGCGTGGCAAGGGGTTTGTTGGCGTTGGATTACCAGGGTTTGTTGGCGTTGGATCACCAGGATTTGTTGGCGTTGGATCACCGGAATCCGAAGGTTTTTTCCTGCCGCCACTTAACGTAGGCATTCCCGTTGCCATCATTCCAAAGTCTCTTGGATCTGGCGGTGCAACACCCGCAGCTTCTGCATCTCGTTTGGCCAACTGATAACCACCGTATTTGCTCATGGTCATTGCCGGTGTTAATTTAACGCCTTTACGATTTTTCGCTTCGTCATAAGCAAGTTTGGCAAGAACCGCAGCAACTCCTGCGCCGCCAAGACCACTCAGATTTAAACCACCACCACCAGATTGGTCAGCTTCGCCAACAGTGAAAAATTTGAGAATGGATTTTAGAAACGAAGGAGCTTGGTTAGTCTCCGCTTCTTGGGCTTCTGCTTGTAAACCAAGTATTTGCAATATTTGGGGCGCGTTCTTCCCCGCCTGCCTCATTTCTGCTACTTCCTGCGCTATCGCGGGGTTGCCTTCTCCTTCTGTAGCAATTATTTCTGCAATTAGTCTCTCAGCCTCAAGTAAATTCTCTGGAGCTTTATAGTAATCCGTGATTCCCACACTATCGCCGATGCCGCCAAGAATATCTCCTATCTTGCCGAACCTACCAACTTTGTCAGATCCTGTACCAGTAAAAATATCTCCTAGGGAGCCAAGTCCGCCAGATTGGTCAGCTCCGCCACCAGTAAAAAGATCTCCTAGAGATCCAAAACTGCCAGAATTGTCAGCTCCTTTACCTTTAACTAGGCTGCCGATGCCCTCGAAGAAACCACCACCCTCTGCCGCCTTAGCACCCTTCGCTGCTATATCTGTAATATTTTGACCAATACTACCGCCAACAGCGTTGGGTCCGCCGAGCGTCAAAAGTTGCAGCGGACTTGCATTGCCTTTTGCAACGTCATAAACCGTCCACGCTTTAGCAGCAATCGCGGCAAACGGTTGCCAAGGACCGGGAATAAATTGAGCGATTTTTACCAGCGGTTTAATGACCTGCTTGACCACTTTTTTTAGACTTTTGGCCGTTTTTTTCCAAAAACCGAACTCTTCCAAACCGGTAATCGGATTAAGAGAAGCAATGCCAACACCAACAGTCATTCGTCGAGGGTCGATATCCATTTCGTTGAATTTTGCTTCAATCAAACTTTCAAATTTTTCGTCTTCAAAAGCTTCTGGCGGCAAGATGACTTCACCCGGCCTCAAATGCGCAAGTGCAGTATCTTCTCCGCGACCAGCCTGAGTTAGCTCAACTGCCATTTGGCCTAGCGGAGCATTAGCCCCAACCTCGGCTGCTTCTGCTAAGTGCAGGTACTGATCTCGTTCTATTGGGTCTTTTGTCTGCGAAGCCTGCATCAGCATTTCTTCTATCGCAGATTCAATAGCACCGTTCGGATCTGTTTCAGCCTGGGCTTCGGCTTGAGCCTCCATCGTCTGAATCATCATCTCTTCTTGACTGACTTCACCGCCATCAGCCTTTCTCAAAGCTGTTATCCCCGAATTAATCGCGTCAGTCGCCATGCCGACCTTCATGGCTGTCGGGTGAAATTTAGAAGCGTTCACAAAGGCCTCTGGGAGGCTTTTTGATTGAGTAAGCGCACGAACATCGTCAACAAAGTTTTTGTTCAAATCCAAAAGCGTTTTTTTGATAAAAGGAATTTTATCCAAAGAAATAGATGCCAGCCTGTCCATCAAGGAAGCGCCTGCTCCGAGATCTGGTAGATAAGGCTCGATTTTTAACAAATCTTCTTCAGACTTAATTCCAGATTGATCTACTATCATTTTTATCCGGTCTGACGTAGACAAGCTTGCCCCACCTTCTTTTTGATCCATTAGAGCGTTTATGCTAGATGTAAGATCACTTTTGTCAATCGAAGGAACTTTCATCGGGTCGAAACCAACTTCACCGCCAGCAGCCATCGCAGGAAGCGGCTGGTCACCCATCAGGTTCTGAATTCGTTGTAGTAGTTCTGGATTCATGGTGTGCTCACAGTAAGGTTGCCTACCGCACTGGTTGTTTGAACCCCGGTAGGATACGTTTGGTGCTGATACAAATCTCTCAACTGATTACCGTCAAACGCTTGATGGATGGAAGTTGTAGAATTAAATATTATCGCACCTGTTGCGAATTGTAACTTAGAAATTTGGTCAGCGTTAAAGTGTGGCGATATCGTAATATCCACAGCGCCAAGGTTAATTTCAAGAATCCGAACCAGGCGATTGTAAGTGTCGCTTGTAACGGACTCGCCAATCGAAGAAGGAAGGCGCGTTTCAAGCAGCCTGCTCATCCACGTCTACCGCTCTGCTGCAAGTCAACTCTGGTCGAACCAAGCCGCCATTTGTAACCTTTCTGATCTACTGTAGCGTTATCATCATCGCTTTCAAAGCGGAAGACTACCTGTCGCGCTCTTGTGCGCAAACTCGTGAACGTGCTGGTAGGCGTGACCTTAGTGGTTGAATCGGTGATTAACGACTGACCGGGAAAGTTCCTACGCTTCACAACGATATTCATAGCAGGACTATTGCTAATGCCTACATCCGTCACAAAAGCCATGTCGGGTATCATTTTTTTCATGAACACGTCATATTCGCCTGCAGAGATGTCGATATCTGCAGATTCAATATAAACGCCAGCCATAGGCTCAAGCCCGTCATCATAACCAGTCTCATGATTGTACAACAGACTCTGACCAGAAGATTGAGCTGACGCGATGGGCAGATCTTCAATACCCGCATCAAGCCAGCCGTATCGCCTCATGTTGCCAATTGCCCAAGTCTGCTCAAGATAGTTATAAGTGACGTACCGGCTAATCTCGCCAGTCCCGTCCTCAATTGACGGGTAAAAAAACCAGATCTCGTTATACCGAGAATTGATGCTCATAAAGGATTTAAAAGCTTGGTTCAAGTCGATATCGTTAAAGACGTATTCTTGGACTGTGCAAGGCAGTCGCTGCACAGAACCATTGTAAAAGTTAAAGCCTGTCTTAGAAGCAAAAAACACGCCACTTGGCGAGTTTGCCGCAGCATTTGGCGACAGCAGACCAGCGCCTTCGTTCACTAAGTTAACAGCAAAGGTAAGGGGCGGACCAATGAAAGTCATTGAATAGAGGGACGTGTCAGTCCAGACCAATATTTCTTGCCGAGATTTTAAACCGCCGACAATAAAAGAACCTGAAGATAACCGAACGTCACCCGCGCTGTTCGTTGTAGTTGGCTCAAAATCAAGCTCATCCTCTGCTGACGAAAATACAACAAGCATAGGGTCAATCGCGCCCGTTCTTGCTCCGCTAGAAACAGGATCAGCACCCAAAACCACAAGATGGCGATCTGTCTCGGACGTAATCACCTGCAAACCAACCGTAGGAACTTGCCTAGCGCCTGATCGTCCCGCCAAGCTAACAGCTCTAACAGACACGCCTGAATTTTCAATCCACTCGTAAATACCAGCGCCGCGAGGGTTGATAATCAAGTTTTCGCCAAAGTTATCGTGAGTCCAGATTCTTAGCTGATTAATTGACGAAATTGTTGATGCAGAACCCCATCCGCCTGCGCCCCATGTTCCAACACCCCAGCCGCTACTGCCGACATAAACGTCAAGACCGACATTAATCTGATATGCGCCTACTACACTAGAACCACCATTGGCTGTGTCTGAACCGTTTGCAGCAATCGTGTTTCCTGCGGCGTCTTTTGCTGTGATCTGATATGTGTTCACCCCGGTAACCAGCAATATCTGGTACTCTTGATTTAGCACCGCAGGAATAATTACTCCGCCCAAGCTCGCCGCGCCGCTAAACGTGACAAAATCATTTGTCACAGCACCGTGAGCAGTGTCGGTTATGGTAATCGTTGAGAAACCGTTTGACGCGGCAAAGGTTACATCGCCAGCAGAGGTTGTCACTCGGATAGGGGTTATATCGTTGTATGCGTTACCTTCTTCTACGTAATACTTCCAAGTAGTCCCAAGTCCTAAGAATTTGGTTCCGCTCAAAGAAATCCACGAATGAAGTGCTCGGCAGAGACCTAGAAAGTATTGAGTGCCAAGCTGCGCCCAGCCACCAATCTTCTCAACTCTACCTTTTCTGAATCGTATTAGGTTGCCATCGACCCAGCCGCCTTGAGCGCTGTAGTCGGTAGCCTCCTTATTAATTCCTGGCTGGAAATCTATTTCTTGCAAAGGCATTCGCCTTTACGCCAATCTAATAATAGCGCCGGTCGCCGTTGGGGCCGGAAAAACTACAGTGAAATCACCAGCAGTGCTGGTTTTATTGCCACCGAAGTCAATGGCTGCAACCGCCTTGTCACCCTGCGTGTCGTTATATATCAAGCAAGAACGTGCGGTGATTGTGGCTGTAGAAAATGTCAAATCGCTAAAATCACACACAGCAGTAGTGCCTGTTGCGAAAGGGGTCACGTTTGTCAGCGCTGAACCGCCTGCAGTATAGTTCGTGCCAGACGCCTGCCCAGTCGTAACAAAAACAGTAGTACCCGCCCCAAGCGTTGCGCTAGAGGTATAAAGCGCCAACTTAAATGAGTTAGCGCCGTTGGTAAAATTGTGGGTTCCAGTAAGCAGTTGCTGCTTAAAAGACGTGCATATTGCAGAAGTAGTAGCCATGTCACAGCTCCTTGATAATTTTCGCCATTGCCTCGTGACCTTGCTGGCGCAGTTTGTTTGAAATTGTCACTCGGTCTGATCGGATAGAGTTCTTCATCCCCTGCAATATTACTTGATAAACGTGACTTCTGAAAGCCTCAGCTTGCTGGCGAATATGAGGCGCTGCAGTCTCGCTAATGCCCACGATCTTATTGGTGACCTGCTCCGCCCAAAACTCAGGATCATGACCCTTGTTGTGCGTAGTAGCAACCGTGATGTTGCCAAGCTGAAAGCCAATGTCGTCGCTCATCATCCTTTGTACGGCTCCGGCGATTTTGGTATATCTACAGTTTCCAAATTATGCTTTTCGATCATTTCAGCCATCTTAGACTTAGGAAAGACGTGCCACTCACCATTTTGAGGAATCGTGACTAAAGGATCGTCAAGACGGTGATAGCCATAAAGGCGCTCGGCCGCACCAACATTGCTGTCGAGAAGCGTTGATCTTGGAGACGTGCCAATGCCAATGTTATTTTCCATGCACTTACTAATCCAAAACTCAACGCAAGCGCGGCCAGCTTCTGCAAAATGAATGTTGTGCGCGTAGCTGAAATCTAAACCAAATAAATCAATGTGAGCCACTCGGTTCCAGTAGGCAAAGCCTAACGCGTAGGCGACTGTCGTATTGAAGTAAGCGCATTTAGCATCACCCATAACTTCAGCTAAAGGGTACTCAACCAAGGCGGGAACTCGATCATCGAGTTCACAAGTGTAAATTGGTTTATCAAAAGTCGGCAGCAATCGACGCATAACGTCTGTTTGATTACCCGCATCTTGGGTGTCTAAATACCTGCTTGCAGGATCCATCATGAAAACTCGATCACAAGCAAAAACCGATAAGGCGCTGTTAATAACCCAGATCTCATCCCACTGCTTGCTGTTTTCCATCCCAATAACAAAGTCAATCTGGCTTGCGCCTAGACCAATCAATGCTACTCTTTTTCCTCGAAGACTCTCAATCCTCTCCATCAACTCACCCCTGTCCGCAATAGATCGTAACGATATTCATCTCGCGTATCACGACCCTCGGACAAGTTTTTCATTCTTCCGATTGCTGACATGAAACGCTGTTCCATATTGGCAATCACATCAGGAGCTTCTTTCAAGAAGATTGCAGCTTCGGCCAACGTACCGTATAGCAAAGCATCTGGATATTCAGTGCTTAACAACGTGGTTCCGCTATCTGCGCCAGAAGTAAGTGAAGCAGGCTCATGCAAATAATGCAGCTCTACGCTGTAATTTGCATCAGGGACTGGCGACAACTCAAATGCTGCATCGTCAAAGTTACTGTAATACTTTGGGCGACCTCTGCTGGAGACTGAGGGGTCATACTCCTTCAAGAACGAAGGATGCTTCAATAGCAAATAGTAGTACGTCCCGTTGTCAATGACGGCCAGCGAAAACGGCGAGTAAAAATCAGATGGCGTTGCCAAGAACCGATTGTTATGCGAAGTCGTCGCTGTGACATTCTTACGCTGCTCAGATAACTGAACAAGCTTAAAGATGCGAGTCTCTGACTCCTGGATAAACGTGTCTAGGTTATCGTTGAAAGTTGTTTCATCAACCTGCAAATAGTCCTGAATGGCGTTCTTCAAAGTCGCTAAAGTAAAACTCATGATGTGGTTACCTCCACAGTTCCAACATTACAGGATATTGCAAATGTTTGCAATTGTGTGCCTAGTATACCATCACCGGAATTGGTGTAGACCGTAAAGAAATTGTTATCATTCGCCTGGTCAGGTCTTGGATCTTTCAAAGCCTGCGGATCAATAGGTGTTGGCTTAGGCATTAACTGAGGCTCTTTTGGGGACCACTGATCTGGTCCGACCAAGTAACCATCCCAAGTCTTTTTCATGTCGCGCAAGCGGTATCTGAAACCCGAAATGTCACAGATGCCCCAAGCGTTTTTGTTCGATGCAAAGGCCACGGCTAAGCGATGTTATAGCTGCGTAAATCAGGGGCGATTCTAAAGCTCGCTCGCTCCTCATCTTGGCTCATTGCTCGCGTAAATTCCTCTTCGTAGAGCTGCTTGAGCATTTGAACCTTTTCTGGAGCCTTTTTTAGCGCCAGGTAATACGATAAACCAGCCGTCAGGCACGGGTAAAATCGGAAAGGCATCTGCAAAGAATTAGCACCACCACCAGCATCATCCATGCGAGTCAGGACGTTAACATACAGTGTGTAGGTGTTGTTTTTGTCAGGCTGCGGCCAAACTGTCACGGTTGGAGACAACTGCTTGTCAACGAAGAATTGGTTAGGCTTGCCTGTCGTTGTTTTAGTCGCCAAGTGCGAGTATTCCGCACGGCTCATTCGACTCAGCGGAATGTCAGTATTAGTGCCCTGAAATTCTTCTCGGACAAAAACGTCAAGCACGTCAATTGCCGCTGTTGAATCTGTCGGATCAAGATTGTAAGTGATCGTGCCAGTCAGCATCGGGATTGCGTTTTGCTTAATTGTCCACTGATTTAAACCACGGTTAGCCCACTCTGCCAGCATTAGGTTGAGTGAGCGTGTAGCAGTTCGCAAGTCGTAACCAGTACGCAATTCGATTCCGCATCTCTCAAACGCTTCTTCAATATACTCGGCTACATCAGGCTCAAAACTCTTAGTCCCGCTAAAAGCCATTTAATTTCTCCTTCATCGACCTGTTCTGCCGCCGGTAGTTTTGGGTCGAGGCGGCTCGTTCCTAGACTTATCACTCATTGCATCGCTCTTAATTCCAAGCGCATCAATAATGCTTTCGTTCATTCCTTGGAACCGTCTCGGCCCCATTCGCTCAGCGTCAGGATTTGGCCCCATCTCAGGCGGCGCTAACCTACCTCCGCCGGGCATTTTAATTTCTCTGCCACCGCTCATACCAACTGGTTTAGCAGCTCCGCCCATTTGCTTTTTAGTGACTCTACCGTATAGGCCAGAGTTGCCGTTATTCCTCTTCATCGTCTGAGTCCTCTTCGTTCGTTTCGGCGTACAAGTTGTCGAAAACCTGATTCACATCCAGCGTGTAGTCTAAATCAGATTTACTATAATGAATATGCTGACTAGGCTTGAAATCTGGCGCACCATCTCCTGTTTCAAACCAAGCCGGGTGCGTTACCCGTACACGATTATTAGGCAATGCGACAATATTCCCGGTCCACTTACCTGCGTCAAGAAGCTCTAAAACATGCGACTGTTTATGTTGGGCTGGGTCATCAGCAATTTCATTTTCTGAATAATCCACAGTGAAATAGTATTTTGCAGGATAAAATTCGCCATCAATCTTAGCGAGCCAAGGAGAAGGAGTGCAGCGATCAAGAACGTAAACAGCGTGGCAATGAGAGCTGCAATCCCAAGGTTGAGCAGCCCAGACAGGCATTGGTTCAGGCCATTTATCAAGCGGTGTGTCAGCGACAAGCCCTGAGATCGGCATTCTCGCCCACATCGCTCCGCCGTGCGTGTTTTGCTCGCCGTCATCGTCATACGTCTCAGCTCCAGTAAAAATCATTTGAAATGATAAGCACCGGGTTGGCATCGTGGTTACAGCAATCGCCATCGCGTGAATAAACTCGCCATGATACTTCTCATGGTTATGCGTATACTCTTTTCGAACCCAGCATTTAAAATTCGGTATATTGCTCTGAAGATAAGCCACTATCTTCGACCAAACAATCCGCTCTTGCTTGATGAAGGCTTTCTCATTCCGCCCTTAGCTCCGCCCTTAGCTCCGCC